>Ga0067045_1002524_pt1 | contig 95166 bp, 97 predicted proteins | sample TerdegcTABiofilm_FD_59184 | JGI IMG/M metagenome (GOLD analysis project Ga0067045, IMG submission 59184) | Combined Assembly of (Gp0054472, Gp0054536) Wastewater bioreactor microbial communities from Singapore -Terephthalate degrading...
GTATCGATGATGTTGATTCTGTGACCTTTCCAGGAACAGGTTGTAGCTGCAGCAGTAATAGTGATACCGCGCTCCTTCTCCTGCTCCATCCAGTCCATGGTGGCATTGCCATCATCGACTTCTCCGATTCTATTATTGACGCCGGTATAGAACAACATCCTTTCTGTAGCTGTTGTCTTGCCCGCATCAATGTGGGCCATAATCCCGACGTTTCTCACAATTCTATTCATGAATGTATTACCATCTGTAGTGGGCAAAAGCTTTGTTGGCCTCTGCCATTTTATGGGTATCTTCTCGCTTCTTTACTGAACCGCCCTTGTTGTTATATGCATCAATAATTTCGCCTGCAAGCTTCTCAATCATTGTTCTTTCTGATCTCTCTTTGGCATATCTCAAGATCCAGCGAATAGCCAAAGAAAGTTTTCTGTTGAGCCTCACCTCTACTGGGACCTGGTATGTGGCACCACCAACTCTCCGTGCTTTGACCTCTAATTCAGGTTTTACGTTATCCATAGCCTTGTGAAATACTTTTAAGGCCTCTTCTTTCATCTTGCTTTCAACAAGATCAAATGCCCCGTACACAATTCTGCTGGCCGTACTTTTCTTGCCATCGAGCATAACACGATTAATAAGTCGTTCAACGACAAGATCATTGTACTTTGGATCAGGCATTTTTTCTCTTTTCGAAATATGTCCCTTTCTTGGCATAGCGCTGCTCCTTGAATGCTATCCTTACTGTTTGGGCTTCTTTGCCCCGTATTTTGATCTGCTTTTCTTCCTGTTTGCAACACCACTTGCGTCAAGAGAGCCCCTGATGATGTGGTACCGAACACCGGGAAGGTCTTTCACCCTGCCGCCCCTGATGAGAACCACAGAGTGTTCCTGAAGGTTATGCCCAATTCCCGGAATGTATGTTGTTACCTCAATGCCGTTCGTCAATCTTACACGGGCAACTTTCCGTAAAGCAGAGTTTGGTTTCTTAGGAGTAGTAGTGTACACCCTCACACAAACTCCCCTTTTTTGCGGGCAGTTTGTAAGTGCAGGTGATGAACTCTTCTTTTTGACGACTTCTCTCCCAAGCCTTACTAATTGGTTAATAGTAGGCATTCTTTGTTACCTCCAAAAAAATAATCCCTTAGATTATTAAGGGATACGAGTACGGCGGAAAAGCTTCGGTATAATAAACGATTTCCCTTTTTATGTCAAGATATTTTTAAATTTTTCAGAAGGCCTCTCCAGTAGAGTTTTAACATAAAATATTGGTGCCAAAGATATTGATAAATCTACAGTGAATATTGCTACTGCTTATTCAGTTTTGAGTTTAAAACATCAATAAAATCGGTGACCTTAGAAAATAATTCTCTCACCAAGAAGGAATGTGTTCTCTTTGTTAAATAAATTACAGAAAAAACTTGACATCATCTTTAAGAGTATAATAATTTTCAGTCACATCCAAAATACATCTTTAGTCACTAGAAATATTAAGTTCAATAAAGAACAGAGGAGGTACCCATATTATGTCCGATGATTCAAAAGTTTTTGGAATGTCCGCAAGTGCTGGGAGATGGATTTTTGTTTTTCTTGGCATGATTGTCAACATGTGTTTAGGGGCTGTCTATGCATACAGTGTTTTTAAGAAACCGCTCGAAACCCTGTTTAACGCGACTGCTACCGAAGGGAATCTCCCTTTCATGATCTTCCTCGCCATGTTCGCCCTTTTCACGTTCTTCTCCGGCCGTTTTATCGACAAGATGGGTCCACGCGCCGTTATGATGGTAGGCGGTATTGTTGTAGGTCTTGGATGGATCCTCACAAAATTCGCAGGAAGCATGACCATGGTGGTAATCACGTATGGCATTATAGGCGGTGCTGGAGTTGGCATTGTTTACGGAGGACCAGTGTCTGTCGCTACCAAATGGTTTCCCGACAAAAAAGGCCTTGCTGTAGGTCTGTCACTTCTTGGTTTCGGCGCTTCTGCTTTTGTCACCGCTCCCCTTGCCAAGAATCTAATCGCTTCATCCGGTCCCCTCAATACTTTTATGTATATGGGCTTTGGATTTCTTATCGTAACTGTTATTCTTTCCGCTTTCATGCGCTTTCCTCCTGCGAACTATAAACCGGCAGGATGGAATCCACCGCAACCAGCTGGAGGTGCCGCAGCGAAAGTCTTCACCACTGGAGGGATGCTCTCAACGGTAAGCTTCTATGGTCTCTGGCTCTGTTACACAATTGGAACAACAGCAGGGCTTATGGCCATAGGCATTTCTGCTACTGTAGGAAGAGAAGTAATCGGCCTCGATGTTGGTACGGCCGCTTTTCTTGTATCCATCTTCGCCATCTTCAATGGTATTGGACGGCCAATTTTTGGCGCTCTTTCGGATAAGATTACCCCTCGTGGGGCTGCTATACTTTCTTTTGTCATTATCGGCATAGCATCATTCATGATGCTGAGTGCCGGTCAAGGGTCTACCGTACTATATGCCATTGCGTTCTGTGGTTTTTGGCTGTGCCTTGGTGGATGGCTCGCCATAGGTCCTGCTGCAACCGCATCTTTTTTCGGACTTGAAGGGTATGCACAGAAATACGGTGTTGTTTTTAGCGCTTATGGCCTCGGGGCGATTATCGGGGGCATCATATCAGGGAAGGCGAAAGATGCTTTCGGAAGCTATATTGCAGCATTCTGGCCAACACTAATTCTTGCCATTGCTGGGATTGTTATAGCGATATTCCTTCTCAGACCTCCTAAAAAATAAGGTTGGGACCGCTATCGGGCATATATAAGTTGTAATCGGCGAAAAAACAAAAAAGAGGCACACCAAACATGGTGTTAGCCTCTTTTTTTTGTTCCACAAATATCCCTACATATCAGAATTTCTCGTGATCCCGGCAAATTTCCTGTGATAGAATATGATAACATACTAAAAATACCTATGGGGAGAAACATGGTCCAGACAGTCAGAACAACATGCGGTATATGTCAGATTGGATGTGGCGTGCTTGCTACCGTAGCTAACGGCAAGGTAACCGAGGTTGCCGGTGACCCTGAACACCCGCTGAACAGAGGCGTTCTCTGCGCCAAGGGTCTTGCCTCCCTCGAATACCTCTACCACCCCCAGCGAATTCGGCAGCCTATGAAAAGGACTGGCAAGAGAGGAGAAGGCAAATGGCAGACGATTTCCTGGGAAGAGGCTGTCGATTATACTGCACAAAGCCTTTTGAATATAAAGGATAGGTTTGGGCCAGAGGCGATTGCCTTTATGAGGGGCGCAGCCAAGGGCATACAGGATGAGCTTCTCGCCCGTTTTGCTAACCTTGTAGGATCGCCCAATTTTCTCTCCATGGGATATGTCTGTTTCATCCCCCGTCACCATGCATCAATGTTGACATATGGCCACTTCCCTATCCCGGATATTGACCATCCCTCTAAAACCATTCTCGTCTGGGGAGAAAATACATCGGAAACCCTCTTTCACGTCAATGCACGGGTCATGGGAGCCCGGAGAAGGGGTGCGAAACTGATTGTGATTGACCCTCTGAAAACTGAAGATGCTCGTATGGCAGATCGCTGGCTCCGTATAAAACCGGGAACCGATCTCGCCCTTGCCCTCGGAATGATCCATGTAATAGTCAAAGAATCTCTCTACGACAAGGCTTTTATTGACCAATATACGGTAGGATTTGAGCTTCTCAGGTCTGCTGTGGAGGAATACACCCCTGAGTTTACTTCACGCATTACCTCTGTGTCTCCTGAGAATATTCAAGGTGTAGCACGACTCTATGCCTCACAGAAGCCCTCTGTTATTCAGTGGGGTAACGGGATCGACCACAGCGTGGACAATTTTCAGATAGCTCGCGCTATCTGCATCCTCAGGACCATTACGGGCAACCTCGGTATTCCAGGAGGAGAGATCGAGTGGACTAAGCCGCAAATCCTTCCAAGGGGTTCAGCCGCATTCAGCCTTCACGACAGGATTCCTCCTGAGGTCCGGCAGAGAAGGTTAACTGGCAAAGAGACTCTCCTTCCCAACGTCTTTTATGCCCTTCAGCAAAATGTCCTTGATGCAATGATTGACGGGAAACCCTATCCGGTTCGGGCAGGATACGTCCAGGGTTCAAACCCCCTCCTCAGTTATCCTGATGCTCAGAAGACCAAAAAGGCATTGATGAATCTTGATTTCCTCGCTGTGAGCGATATGTTCCTTACCCCCACAGCAGCCCTGGCTGACATTGTGTTTCCCTCGGTTACGTACCTTGAGTTTGATGGCATCGTTGCTCCTCCGTATTCACTTCCCGTTGTCTCAGTGCAGCAAAAAGTTACCAGAATTCCTGATTGTCGTTCTGATTTTGAGATTCTGAGCTCCCTTGCCCGCTCAATGGGTGTTGGGGAAAACTTTTGGAACACCGCTGAAGAATGCCTCGCAATGATTCTGAAACCTGCCGGTATCACATTCGATGAATTCAGAGATATTGGTTTTCTCTTTGGTAAAAAAGAGTATAGGGGATTTGAGCGCTCAGGGTTTGCAACCCCTTCAGGTAAAGCAGAAATCTTTTCGGAAAGATTAAAAGATTGGGGGTTCGATCCCCTCCCTCAATACCGTGAATCAATTGTTCCGGCTGATACTGGTTATCCCCTTGTACTCACATCCATGAAAAGGGCACCCTTCAGGCATTCAGGGGGGAAACAGATTCCATCGCTGCGAAAACTCCATCCAGAGCCGACCATCCTTATACATCCGGATACCGGAAAGAACCACGGTATTGATGACGGTTCTTGGGTTATCATTGAAACAAGCACCGGAAAAATTACCCAGAAGGCGGTTTTTGATTCTGCAATTGACCCTGGGATCGTCTGTGCAGATTATGGCTGGTGGAAACCTGAGGCATCAGAGAGCAGTCTCTTTGGTTGGCAGGATTCAAATATCAATATACTCATTGGCTATGGTACCAAGGTGGGCAGGGAGATGGGAACTCCTCGCCTGAGAGGCATTCCCTGCAGGATCCGTTCATCTCCGTAATCTATGTAAGTTACAAATGAAAAAATACATCGACGGGGAACCTATAATGAATACGTTTTTCTATCCAAAAAGTGTTGCCATATTTGGGGTATCTCCTTCGCCGGGCAACGTAGGAATTGGAATATTAGAAAACCTGGAACGTTTTTTCTTCAAGGGAAATATCTACCTCATTGGGGAAAAGGGTGGATCGGTGAGGGGGAGAAATATTGTAAAAAGCATGAGGGAGATCGCCGCTACACCAGATCTCGCTGTTTTTATCATACCCGCCAAGGGTATTCCGGACAAACTCGAAGAATGCGGCAGAAAAGGGGTTCGTCATGTGGTCATTGAATCAGGGGGGTTTTCCGAGTTTGGGAAGGAAAAAGAGTTGCTTGAAAAGGAGATTCTCCGCATCGCCGGTGCATGGGGTATAAAGATCCTCGGGCCAAACTGCCTCGGCACAATAAATCTGGAAAACGGACTGGTACTGCCTTTTGTTCGTTTTCATAAAAGTTTTATGAAGAAAGGAGGTATATCGCTTATCTCCCAGAGCGGTGGCCTTTTGCACGACATACTCCTCCTTCTGTCCTGCGATAATCTCGGAGTAAATAAACTAGTCAGCGCCGGCAATAAACTGATGCTCAATGAGAATGATTTTCTTGAATTTCTCATCTCTGATCCTGCAACGAGAGTCATTGGTCTCTATCTGGAAGACATTCGAGATGGAAGACGGCTCACTCATCTTGCATCATCAACAGATAAACCTATTATCGTTCTCAAGGGCAATGAAAGCACCGTCAGTTCGCATATCGCACAGTTCCACACTGCTTCTCTCGCAGGTGATGACCTTCTTGCGGATACCATTCTCCAACAGGCTGGAATACACAGGGTTCGCACCCTGGATGAAATGATTAACACCATGAAGATATTCTCTCTTCCTCCAATAAGAGGCAAAAGACTTGCAGCGATAGCACGGTCAGGAGGACATGCGGTCATGGCGGCTGATGCAATCTCCCGCCATGGATTTCATCTGGCAAAACTGTCCCACGATATCTTCGACCTTGTAGGACAGAAAAAGAGGGTTGATGTAATTCGGGCAACCAACCCCATCGATCTTGGCGATATTTTTGATATCGATTTTCACTATACTATATTGGAAAGAACCCTTGCAGAGAAAGGAGTGGACGGGGTACTATTCATCCACTCTTACGATCTGGAAACAGATGGAGATGCGACACGTAATTTCATTAAAAAGATAAATTCCCTGGTAAAATCTCAACCAAAACCCGTTCTGTTCTGTATGCTCTCCGAAAAAGAACAATGGTTCAGAATGAAGGATGGAGCAACCTTTCCTGTATTCTCCGAGGCTGACCAGGCAATAAAAGCATTGGCCAGTTCATTCAATTATTACAGAAGATTAGGCAAAATAANGGCTACTCANTATACACNGCATACATANGNAGCACACCCAACCACTTCATCACAGAAAAAAACTTTTTTTATGCCTCCAGACAAAGTATTCCGGTTACTCAAGCAGTATGGTTTACCAGTAGCTGACTCCGAAGTTGTACAAAATTTCACCGAAGGCAGAAAAGCTGCCCATCGAATTGGCTATCCAGTAGCGTTAAAGATTGCAGCCCCCACTATCCTGCACAAAACAGAAAGAGGAGGGGTCAAGCTGACAATAACATCAGATATTTCACTGAAAGAAGCATTTAATTCTGTGGACGCTTCTGCGGTCATGATTCAGAAAATGGCTCCACCTGGCTCTGAGCTCATCATCGGTGGAAAACGAGACCCAGCATTCGGGCCGGTCATCATTTTCGGCATGGGGGGCATTTATACAGATCTCCTTCGAGATATTTCAGTACGTATGGCCCCTGTTACCGCAAGATCTGCCCTGAAAATGATTGACGAGATTCAAGGTTCGGCTATCCTCAAGGGATACAGGGGTAAGCCATCGTGCGACCTTCAGGCTGTTGCCAGATGTATTGCAGGATTATCTCGCCTGCTGATTGATCACCCTGAAGTTGTGAACCTTGATGTCAATCCTCTTATTGCCTACGAGAAAGACAAGGGATGCCTCATTGTCGATGCCAAAATAGAAGCCCTTTTCCTCAAATGAGGCGTTTCTTCCTATCCCTTCTTTTCTTTCAGCCATTTGACCAGCATGGGTAGTATGTCACCTGAATTTCCGAAAAGGGAGGCATCTGCAAGAGCGCTGATTGGTGTTGGCTCGACATTGATTTCCACTACATACCCGCCGTTGTCTTTTACGGTCTGGGGAAAAGAAGCTACCGGGTACACAACCCCTGAGGTGCCAACTACGACGAGTGTATCGCATTGTTCCAATGCGCTCAATGATAATTCAAGGGCATATGATGGAATGGATTCGCCAAACCATACGACATCCGGCCTTAAAACTGCGCCACATTGACACTTTGGCGGGATTGTGCGGAGAGGAACATCCATAAGCATGGAGACGTTACCTTCTCGCATACACCTGACACGCCATAGGTTTCCATGAATCTCTACAATATTCTTTATACCCGTTCTCCCGTGGAGACCATCCACGTTTTGGGTTATAAGCAGAAAGTTGTCGAACATATCTTCGAGTTCCTTTATTGCGTGGTGTCCCGGGTTTGGTTCCGCCTTTCCGATAATCCCTCTTCGCCAATCATACCACTGCCACACCGTGACCGGGTCACGCTCAAAGGCATCCGGAGTTGCCAGATCTTCGGCGCGGTAGTTTTTCCACAAACCATCTGCACCCCTGAATGTGGGTATACCGCTCTCTGCTGATATGCCTGCACCGGTTATTACAAGGAGAGATTTTGCTTGTGCCAGTCTCTCCACGACTTTCTCATTCATCTATTGCCTCCAATACTCTGCGGAAAGCGTCGAGCGTTTCCTGATTGTGTATTCCCCTTTCTTTTACCATATCGAGCGCTGCTAAAGAAAGGGCCTTATAGACCTTCTTGTGGAGATTCATGTCATTCATGGCACGAATGTGGTCCTGAACCGTTCCTGTGTCACCGCGAACAATTGGACCTGTCAGGGACATAAGCGGTCCATGTGACTGAATATTATGCAGCGTTGCGTTGATAATAGGGAAGAAGGGCTCAAGGGTAATATCAATCTTTTTCATGATTTTTTCACTGGCGTAAAGGAGAGCACAGAGGAGGTTACACACAAACACGGCGCAGAGGTGGTAGTAGACTTTGTTCCTTCCGTCGATGGGGATTGTCGCTTGACCAATGCTCTTTCCGATAATCTCCAGGGTTTTAAGGGCGTTGGCATTGCCCTCGATAAAAACATACGTAAGAGGAAGGACACGGATTGCAGTCTCAACACCCGGGAATGATTGGAGGGGGTGCAGCGACCCGATGACAGCACCTTTTTCATCGAGAGGTTTTAATATCGATGAAGGATGTGCACCGCTGGTGTGAAAAAAGAGTTTACCGTCCAGGCGTTCTGATTTACCATACACTTCGTTCGCAACCGCTCGTATTGCATAATCCTGGGTGGTTACGGCGATGACATCGGACCTGCCGACGACCTCCATGTTGTTGTCTGTATATGTGGTTGAGTTGCCAAGGTATGGTCGTGCCATGGTGAAAGCTTTTTCTCCGGCGGTATCTGAAACAGCAACGACTTCAAATCCCTTGTTTTTAAGGGTATACGCAATTGCTATACCCACCTTCCCGGTCCCTATAAATCCGATTTTCATCTCTCACTCCCGCTACAATACCAGTATTTCCCGTTTCTTAGTCTCTCTCGTTTCTCCTGTTATCAAACCAAATCAGCCAAAGAAACGGATTTTTCATTGAACAGTGCATTGTTGTTCCTGCCTATTGCCTATGGTCTCTCGCCTATTGACCATTTTTTAATTGTTTTCGTTCAAACAAATCTAGCGGCAACGTGATCATATTCTTCAGGGTGTCGATAGTTCTTCCACCAACAGTATGAACAAAATTTAGGCTTATGTTCGGATCCTCGATGTTGCCCGCTACACCGTATGAAGCGAATATGAAGCCTCTATCCTTGTTTCTCACTATGCTGCGAAGGATCGGGATCTTGTTAATTGTTTTGTCAAGGGCAACGAGAGGAGACACAGTGATGGTGCCATCTACTTCATGGTTTTTTGCATTGACGCTTCCTTTTCCGGTTATAAGCATCGACGGACTGTCGATCACAAAATTATCGGTAGTAAAGAGACCATCCTTCACCGTGAAGAAAGCACCCATCTTTGAGTATTTCAGGCCAGCCTCAGTAAAACTGACTTTGCCCCGAAAGAGATCATACAGGTTAAGAAGGCGAAAAATCTTTGCAAGGAGGTTCCATTTCTGAATTGATCCGTTTCTGCTGTACATGGTCACATCGCCTTGGAGGGTTTCTATGAAATCGGCTCTCTTCTCTCCTCTGAAAAGCAAATTTCCGGTAATAACCCCTTCTCCTTCTATAACACTCGTTTCTGCACCAAAGGTACGCAACAAATGGCCGCTTTTTATTGAACGAGCATTCCCCTGTACACTTATCACCGGAGCGCTCTGGGAAAGGTCAATCTCTCCTTGTGTATCTGCGTATCCCCCCATGACATTCGACGTAAGACGATTGACCTTGAGTTTTCTGTCATGATAATTTCCCGAAACCGTGAGTTGTGTTCCGGATAAACTTGGCAGAAGTATGGTCCCGGCCTGCAGAGTGAAATCGCCAGCTACTTTTGCCATGATACTATCTCTACGAAGAGAACGAAATGTTGCTCTTGAATCCCTTGCGAAGTCACTAAGATTGAAGGAATCCAGGGCAACAGATAGAGAGAATCTTGGATTCTCCTGGCCGCGAAGTTGAAGTTGACTGTTCCCAACTATGGTTTGTCCACATACAATTCTCTGTACGAGTATGTGAGAGATCTCTCCCTTGAATTCTGCATCCAGGTTTATTTCTTTCAGGGGCTCGGTAAACCATGGAAGTTTTATGAAGCCATTATGAATCCTCGCAAAGCCTCTCATGTTGGGTATTTTCTGAACCGGCCATGTCAGGTCTTTGAAGGCAATGTTGAGATCAAGATCACCTTCCGGCCCCTGACCCTCAGAAAAAAAGAGCGGAGAAATCCGCTCAATGGCGTGAACATTCATCCCTATTGTAAAATTCGTCGTCCTGTCCGGATTGATTGATCCTTTTCCGTTGAGGTGCAGTATATCAAGGTTGTAGGAAAGCTGCTCGATATCAATTCGTTTTTCTTTTATGGATGCCGTAACGTGGCCTGCGCTTCGAATTCCCTTATCTTTTTTCATAAACTTTGGAATGGTAAACGAAATATCGTCCATCACCACATCCCCGTTTAATGAAAATGTTTCATCCCTGCGCTGGATTGCCATATCGAGAAACGTCACGCCGTTTACCGGAAAAGGAAGAGCAACGAACTGTTTAACAAGATCCATATCCAGATTACCCTTCAGGAAAATGCCCAAGGATTTCTTGCCCCATTTGCCCCTGATGACCATATCTGTACCAGCTTTCCGTATGATGAGAGGGTCAAAGATAACCTCTTCATCGGTAAATCGATACGATCCTCGGGCATTGGCAGATATTTTCTGCCACAACACGTCTGCATTATCCACCTTCCCGGTTCCGGCGATTCTGTAACCGGATGTTTTGTCGCCTTCGAATTCCATCACCCCACGGGTTGTACCGCGTTTAAATTTCACTTTCCCCACGTCAAGGATATACGGAATATCCCTCAAGTCAACGGAATAGTTTCCCTTTACCTTTGCCTTTTTGTCCTCGGCAAGGGAAACAAAACCTGTCGCATCTGAGAAATGGCTTGTCTTGAAGGTTCCGCGGCCCCTTGAGATTGTTACCTTATAATTGTCAATATTGAGAAGTCCCTCCACCTTACTGAAGTTCATGTCTTTGTAAACAAATCCCATGTCTTTCAGCTCAAGATCAGCAATAACGGGCTTTTTCTTCTCGAAATGAAACCGTGTTATCTTTACTTTTCCTTCCTGTATGGCATCCCATATCTTCCCTGAACCTTTTGCAATATTTTCAAAGGCGATGAAATTTTTAACCTCCTGAACGTTTATAAAGCCTGAAGAGAGGTCTAATGTGATAAGGTCTTTTTTGTCGGTCATGAGGCTTAGGAAAAAAGTCGTATTGAGAAAATTAATGTTCTCGATAGCGATGTCTGCCCTGTCATTTGAATAGGTTACCCTTGTTTTTCCTGCATAACGACGTATTATTAGAGGCTTCCCGAGGACACGGTCTTTTACCTCAAAGCCAACCATCTCAAACGACCCGTCAAAGCCAAAAGACTGCTGCGCAAAGGTGAATGGCCCTTGAACAGCCGCTACGCCCTTGAGTTTGCTCGAAAGACGAGAGAGATCAAGGTCAGTAATATGCAGAGTGCCTTTCAGTTCAGAGGCCTTTCCCTTGTAAANACCTTCACCAGAGGCACGAATACCCTTGAAGAAAGAATCGTTCNGGGCTTTGAGGTTGAAAAGGAATGGCTTGCCGGATTTCANATTTTCAATTGTCAGCTCTTCAATGNAGAATTTCTGCTTATTATAGGTGATNGCCCCCCTCCTGATTTCAAGACGTTCTGCAGGGAGGGGGAGAAAGCGTGTCTTGCCTTTCAGATCAGCAAAGGTCAGGTCAAAATCAGCAAGGGTACTCCTTTTCAAGAAGGGCCTGCTCCTCAAGTCTGCAAAAACATCGAGTCTTTTTACCGATCCCTCGAGATTGCCTTTAATGGTTAAATCGGATAGTTTCAGAACAATTTTTCCGCTGTCAAAGCTGTAATCGAATTTGCTGACAGAGACTTCACCTCCGGTTACCTTTTTCACAACATAAGGGCCAATGGTTGAGAGGTTCATGAGAAGGGCAAGGACTGCCAACACGACAATAAGGACCAAACCACCAATTATAGAAAGAAGCTTTTTTTTCATGGCGTACGGGCGAGAGCAAAGAACACAACGCTTGCAACTTTTCCCCGGTAAAGGATGCGTGCGGCCTCCCGTGAGGTTTGACCGGTTGTATAGAGGTCATCGACGAGAAGCACCCTTTTCCCCTTGAGGTTGACAGTATCAGTGAGAGCAAATGCTCCTTTGATGTTCGTCTTCCTCTCTTCCTTCGATAGCGTGTACTGATCCTTCGTTTCTTTTATTTTGAGAAGCACTGAATGGTGGATGGGTTTACCGGTCATTCGTGATATTTCCTCTGCAAGGATGAATGACTGATTGAACCCCCTTTCCCTCAGTCTTTTTTCTGTGACGGGGAGCGGGATGATGCAATCGAACTTTGCAGAAAAGTTAATAATTTTTTTCTCCATAAGGCGAACAAGGTGCCTCCCGACATCCTTCCTCTTTGAAAATTTGAATGCGTGGATAGCATCACGAAACCTGTTTTCATAGGAGAATCCGTACAGCCCCTCCTTGAAAAGCTGTTTTTCATCTATGCATCGTCCACAAGTTTTTCGGACTCCAACCGGCATTCCGCACACGGGACATGATGTTTGTTCATCAACAGGGAGAAAAGAATCGATGCATCGTGGACACAGGACGAATCCATGGGCGCTACACGCCCCACAACGGACGGGATAGATCAGATTCACAACATCTTTGACAAGATTATGCGCCGTACTTATCAAGTCTCAGCCCGTGGGCAAGAACAAGAGGCATTAGCTGTTTGCTGTAAATTGTTCCGATGCTTCCGGCAACACAGTTCTTTTCATGGAAGGCCATTCCATCTCTCTCACCTGTCTTTGTTACAAGCAGCAGCGGGACAGGGTGCCAGCTATGACCCTTCATTGGGCACGGCGTAGAATGATCTCCAGTAATAACGAGAACGTGCGGGTTCAGGCTATAGATATCCGGCACTATGGGATCGACATTTTCGATCGCACCAACCTTTTCGGGAAAGTTACCGTCTTCGCCTGCAAGATCAGTTTCTTTTATGTGAAGAAAGAAAAACTGATAGGAATCATAGTTATCTCTCAGGGCCTGTACCATCTCCTGGTAGTTCTTTGTTTCATCTTTCACATCCATACCGAGGACCTTTGCGATTCCTCTATACATGGGATATGTGGCAATGGCAAGGGCCTTCATATTGTAGGTATCTGAGAATGATGGGATTGCAGGTTTTGTCGAAAAGCCTCTCAGAAGAGTGCCGTTTGCAACCTTTTCGTCTTTGAGAAGACGTATTACCTTTGTGATGAACGTGTTTACAACTTTTGCCGAAAATTCGGCCCCATCGTCTTTTGGTGCAGACAAAACAATCGGTAAATGATCTTTATGGGGATCGGCATCTGTTAAGTGGTCGGATAGGTTTTTTCCCCGAAAGATAATGGCAAACCTGTGTGATTTTCCAGGTTTAATAATTATCTGTACACCTTCAACTTCCGGTATAGATTCGTTTATTTTCTTGCAGAGGCGAACAGTTTCTTCCGTTGGTATTCTGCCTGCCCGGCGATCAACAACAATGCCATCCTTTATGGTGCAGAAATTGGCCCGTGCAGCAAGATCACCATCCTGGAGATCCATATTAAGACCGAGAACCTCGAGGACACCTCTCCCTATTTCATATTCCAGAGGATCATAACCAAAGAGGCTCAAGTGCCCTGGACCACTCCCTGGTGTGATCCCTATGTCGACGGGGATAATACGACCGAGTATGCCGCTTTCTTGTGCCAATGTGTCTATAGTTGGTTTTTTAGCGGCCTCAAGGGGCGTAAGATACGAGAATTGCGGGTTTGGGATATCCCCAACACCATCAAGAATGAGAAAGATAATTTTCTTATCATTATTTAAGATAAGATCGTGTCTCATCGCTATGCTCCTTCAACCCAGTCTTCGCTTTCGTATAAAGCCTGTAATTCAGTTGATTCACCCCGCAGGAAATCTTCTTTCCGAACATTAATGGTATTCCAACTGAAGCAGACATCGCAGAAATCGCCCCATTCCACTTTTTTTGCCTGACAATTATCGCAACGGAATGGTATGTAGGTGTGTTCCGCAGGAAAAGCATATTTGAATTCCTCAACCGCTTTATCCATCTGGCCACGGTGGACATATGCTTCAGCCATAGCCTTGTGAAGGCCTTTAAAATCAACACCTTCCGCTTCAAGGGTGTTGAGCATATCGATTGCTTCATCAATCATTTCGAGGCGCAGACACAGCCGAGCATAGAGAAACTCTATAAGATTATTTTTCGGAGAAATATCAAGGATTCTCCGGTAAATTTTCAGGATTACCCCTGGATCGCCCCTGTCGATATACAGGTCTTCCATCTTGGAAAGAAAGATTATATGACCTGTCTTAGAATATCCCCTCCCGTAAACACGACCGGCTTCATTCAATTTTTTCATCCTTTTATACATCTCAGCGAGGAGAATATAAGCGGGTATAAACCGCTTATCCTCACTGATAATATTCTTTAGTTCCTTAATAAGAGAATCGTGGTCAGAGGGGTTGTTTTTTTCAAAAACAGCGCACGCCTTCTCATAGCGAATCCCGATGAGACGTCTGCTTTCATCAGGCGTCTTAATGAATTTGGCAATCCGTTTTGCTGCATCGTATGCATCATCCCATCTGCTCTGTTTTATATAAAGGTCGCGCAGCATTGCGAGTGCTTCAAAATTCGATTCGTTGATTTTCAAAATATCCTTCAAGTCAGCTTCTTGCCTTGCGACATCTTTTATATATGATCTGATGTTCGCCTTCTTAAAGAGGATTGACTCTTTTTTGCCAAGATGGGCTTCAGCCAGGTCGAGTATTTCGATGGCCTTGTTAAATTCTTTCATAGACGTGTAGAGGTCTGCGAGCAACGAATATCCCTCTTCGACATCGGGAGCTCGGAGGATGACACGATTTAATTGTTCAATGGCTTTGTCTCTATCTCCCTTCAAATCGTAGGATCTTGCTTTTTCAATGAGAGCCATGAACTCGTCTCGTTTCTTTCCTCGTTTCTCCTTTTTCCATTCGTGTACGCTTTTTTTGATGTCATCAATCATTCCTACCAATAGAGCGACGAGAATACCAAGAGCAAAGGCAATTACGATGAATTGGGCAACAGACATTTCAAGGGCTTTTTGCCCGCCGAAGTAAAACTTCACTTCATCTGGGTTGAGAATGCCCAGATATACGTAAAACCCGAAAACGATAAAAAAGAGAAATACGTATATTTTGTATTTCATTGAGTTAGATACCTTTTTCTTCCATCATTTTCTTACACGTTATACAATACCGTGCAACAGGATTTGCTTCAAGTCTTTTTTCAGTTATTTTTTCCTCACATTCTTCACAGATCCCGTATGTATTGTTCTTGATCTTATCAAGGGCGTTATCTATGTCCTTAAGGAGGTTTAAGTCGTTATCGCTGATGCTCATAAGGATATCCACATTGTAGGAATTGCTTGCCGCATCAGCCATATCCTGGATGCCGTCTGTTCCGAGCGTATAGGAATCCTCTTTTAGCTTCTTTGCCTTCTTCAGAATTTCACCCCGCATGGCAAGAAGGCTTTTCTTAAACCGTTCTAATTTTCTCTTATCCATTCTCCACCCCTAAATTGTATTTCCTTTTTGAAATATATGTCGTTTCCCTTCAATCCAAAGACTCTCGAGGTCATAGAGCTCTCTCAGCGATTCTATGAAAATATGGATTATAACATTCTGGTAGTCAATGATTACCCACCTGCCTTCATCGTAGCCTTCGAGGGAGAAGGGTTTCACTCCCACCTCCTTCATACCGACCTCAACAGCTTCAGCGATAGTTCTAACATGTCTCTCGCTCGTCCCAGTTGCTAATACGAAATAATCGGCAATATCGGTAAGTCCGATAAGCTCAAGCATAACAATGTCTTTTGCCTTTTTTTCATCCGCCAATCGTGCACATGCCTGAGCCTTCTCAAAGGTATCCATTAGTTTTTTGAGCACCTTGCAAAATTTCGCTTTTCTCTTGAACTTCCTTTTTTCTCGCTTATCCCGTTCTTCTTGCCTTGCTTGCCCCTACTTTTCTCTTTTAACTTTTCACTTTTCACTTCTTTTCCCGCCTTTCCCGCTCGCCCCGCTTCTCCCGCCACTGTTTTTCACTGATAGATCCTTTTCTCTTTTATATACTTTTCCACTGTGGCTGGAACAAGATATCGGATCGATTTTCCCTCGCGCACAGACGCACGTATTGTCGTCGCCGAGATATCAAGCTGTGTGACAAAGTGAAGAAAGACTTTTTTGCCAGATTCGTGTTCAAAGGTGCTTTCATCTACATGCTTCATCTTTTTCCTAACATCCGAAGGAAACATCATGAGCCCTGATTTTTTTGTATGATTCGGCCGAACCATGACAACAAAATGTGTATGATAAAAAAGATCCTCATATCGATGCCATGTATGTATTTCTGAAAAGGCATCCAGACCAATAAGATAGAAGAGTTTCTTGTACCTCTTTTCCATACACAGAATGGTATCGAATGAATAGGAAACACCGCCTCGCCTTGCCTCAATATCAGACACCATAAAACGGTTATTGCCTTTTATGGCGAGACGTACCATGGCCAGGCGATCTTCGACATCTGAAATCGTTCTATCGCCTTTATGAGGAGGAATGCAAACCGGGACGAAATAGATCTTTTCCAATGAAAAGAACTCTCCAATTTCCTCTGCCGCCCTCAGGTGACCGTTGTGAACCGGATCGAATGTTCCTCCAAAAATACCTACCACTATACCCTCACTTGGCCTTCGCCAAAGGCAATAAACTTTGTAACGGTCAGTTCCTCGAGGCCCATTGGTCCAAAGGCGTGGAGCTTCGTTGTGCTTATACCCATTTCTGCCCCAAGACCGAGCTGGAAACCGTCGTTCAGCCGTGTGGAAGCATTAACAAGAACAAGAGAGGAATTTACTTCCCTGAGGAACCTCCACGCACGCTGATAATCAGATGTTATGATTGCATCGGTATGATCTGACCCATACACCCGAATATGATCAATCGCTTCGTCCATGTCTGTCACAACCCGTATCGAGAGGATGAGGTCAAGATACTCTTCTGACCAGTCTTTTTCCTGAGCGAAATCAATGTCCTTGATAATCCGGAGAGTTTTTTTGCAGCCTTTGAGTTTAACGCCGCTCTTTCTGAGCCGATTTGCCATTTCAGGCAGAAAGTCTTTTGCAATGGATTCATGAACAAGAAGGGTTTCCATGGCATTACAGGTGGCAGGTTTTTGAGCCTTCGCATTCAGACATACCTCGTAAGCCATTGAAAGGTCAGCTGATTTATCTACAAATATGTGACACACACCTTTATAATGTTTCAGGACAGGGATACGGGAGTGTTCTACTACACTTCTCAAAAGTTCTTCTCCCCCCCTGGGTATTACAAGATCAATGTATTCTTCTAATGTCAAAAGATCGTAAATATATGAGCGATCTTTCACGTCAACCAGGTGGGCAATCTCTGTTGGGATACCGGTCTTCTTAAGTGCCTCGTGAATCAAGCTGAAAAGCGCTCTATTTGAATGGCTGGCTTCCGATCCGCCTTTGAGGAGAACGCAATTCCCGCTTTTCAGACAGAGAGAAAAAGCTTCTATCGTCACGTTGGGGCGGGATTCGTAAATAACGAAAATAACCCCAATAGGGATCCTCATACGACCTACGTGCAGCCCGTTCGGTCTTTTCCATATCTTTACTATTTCTCCGACTGGATCTGCAAGGTTCACAACGTCTTGAATGCTGGCCTGCATTTCACTGATGACTTTATCATCTATTCTGAGGCGGTCGATCATACTTTTCGAAAGACCTGATTTCCGGGCAGCTTCAATATCCTTGTTGTTTTCAAGAATAAGAAATGATTTCCTTTCTTGTATAAGGTGTCCTAAAGTACGCAGAACCCTGTCTTTCTGCTCTGTCGGTGTATGGGCTATGGCATGGGTCGCTCTTTTTGCGGTTATCGCAAGTTTGTCAGGTTTCATATGATCACCATGTTATCCCTGTGAATAATTTCTTCGGTGTATTTATACCCAAGCTTCTTGGTAATATCGACGCTTTTGATGCCTTTAATCCTATTCACATCGGATGATGAATAGTTTGCAATTCCTCTTGCAATAACATTACCGTGAAGGTTGGTGATTTCGATGCACTCACCCCTTCTGAAGTCACCTTCCGTCTTCACAACCCCAGAAGGCAAAAGGCTCTTGCCATGGCGCGCAATAGCTTCTTCTGCGCCTTTATCAACCCAGACCGTACCTTTTACCTTGTAAGCAAAGGCAGTCCACCACTGCCTCCGAGAGATCTTCTTGCTGGGAAGAAAAAGAGTGCCCGGCTCTTCTCCATTGATGACCCTGACAATAATATTTTCAATATCACCCCGCACGACCCTCGTGGGTATACCATAAAAGCCTGCTTTTTTTGCAGCTTCAATCTTGCTAATCATACCGCCAACGCTCTTCTCACTTTTTGTGCCTTCAGCTAATTTTTCTACACTACCATCAATCTTTTCAATGAGCCGGATTAATCGTGCGTTGGGGTGTTTTGTCGGGTCCTTATCATAAAGTCCCTCTACATCGCAGAGGAGGAGGAGGAGGTCGGCGTCTACGATCTGGGCTATCAAAGCAGAAAGGTTGTCATTGTCGCCAAACTTTATCTCCGTGAATGAAAGAGCATCATTTTCATTGATAATCGGAACAATGTCCATGGAGAGAAGGCTATTGAGGGTGTTCATCAGATTGAGACACCTGTCTTTGCTCTTGATGTCTTCATGGGTGAGGAGGACCTGGCCTACCCGCATTCTTTCCCATGCAAATGCATCCATGTACATTTTCATGAGGAGGACCTGACCAATGGAGGCGAGGGCCTGTCGTTTTTCAATTTCTCTTGGTTTTTTCTTGAGATTCAGCGTCTCCATCCCGCATGCAATAGCGCCGCTTGACACGATAATCACTTCTCTCTTCATATCCTTCAGCACCTTAACCTGTCTGGCAAAGTTTCTGATCATATCGATGCTGACACGCTTGTACCTGTCAAGCAGTATAGACGTCCCAATTTTGACAACAATTCTTTTCGCTTTACGCATGGACAACCTTATCGAAACTTTTTGTCTTAATTTCACCTTTTAGTGTATCGATTCCCCATCCCTTTAGGGCGCTGACAATAACAACATCTTCACCTTTTCGAACGAGAGAGGTTCGCCACATTTCTGCAGTTTCCTCGGATACCTTATCTGACTTGTTCAGTACCACAATCCTTTCTCGGGCAAACATTCCTTTCTTGTAAGAGTTAAGCTCATGCTTTAAGGTTTTATAATCTTCTAATGGGTTTGTCTCTGAAACATCGAGTACCAAGAGAAGCATGCGTGTTCTCTCAATATGTTTTAAAAAGGTCAACCCAAGCCCTCTTCCCCGAGCAGCCCCTTTAACAATACCGGGGATATCTGCCATAACGAAGGTGTTATCCCCTTCATGCAGGACACCAAGAGAAGGCGTTAGCGTAGTAAACGGATAATCCCCTATTTTTGGTTTCGCTTCAGTGAGGCATGAGATAAGGGTCGACTTTCCTGCATTAGGCAGACCAACAATCCCTATGTCTGCAAGAAGTTTAAGCACTAAAAGGAGTTGTTTTTCCTCGCCCGGCTCACCGGGCTCAAACTCATAAGGCGTTCTATGGGTTGGTGAGACAAAATGGGCATTCCCTCTGCCACCTTTGCCGCCTCTTGCTACAATGTAGGTATCCTGATCGCGTGTAATATCAATAAGCGGCTTGTTGTTGCCTTCCTCAAAGACAAGGGTTCCACAGGGGACATGTATGATAAGGCTTCTGCCATCCTTGCCTTTCTTGTTCCTGCCACTTCCGTTCTTCCCTTTTTCTGCTTTAAAGATTCGCCGATATTTGAAATCTAAGAGACTTGATAGGTTTTGTGATCCCCATATAACTACGTCTCCTCCCTTGCCACCATCACCACCATCAGGCCCACCTTTGGGAACAAATTTCTCCCTTCTGAAGCTTGCACACCCCTGGCCGCCGTCTCCTGCTTTGACAAAGATTTTTGCTTCATCAATAAATTTCATTCAACAGGGTATACATTTGCCCTCTTTTTGTCGCCAGCTATATCAAACTTCACAATGCCGTCGATGAGTGCAAAGAGGGTGTTATCGCGGCCGATTCCAACATTTTTCCCGGGATGTATCTTGGTTCCATGCTGCCTCATGATAATTGATCCGGACTTTATTGCCTGACCACCATAAATTTTTACCCCGAGCCTCTGACCACTTGAGTCGCGGCCATTCCTGGAACTTCCACCTGCTTTTTTATGCGCCATGGGGTGCCTCCATTGATATCTTTTCTACAAGTACTTCTGTATAGGGCTGACGATGTCCCTTCTTTGTTTTGGAGTCTTTTCTCCTTTTGTACTTGAAGATAATTACCTTTTTATTCTTGCCATGGGAAACTACTTTTCCATTCACAGAAGCCCCTTCAATGTACGGGCTCCCAGTAACGGCATGTGAACCATCGTTGAAAAAGAGAACTTCTTTGATCTGAACATCATCGCCTGTGTTGGCTGTCAGTTTCTCAAGTTTGACCTTTTTCCCTTCTACAACTTTGTACTGCTTGCCACCATTCTGTATAATCGCATACATGTCCCTACTCCTAACCTGGTTTTGAAAAAACTACATATAGTATGATAAAGAACTTATAAAAGTCAATAAATAACTGAATTTTGGAATGATTGGAATAAAACAATATAGGTTGCGCAACGGTGATATGAGAAAAAAATGAACAGCTGATACACGGAAAGGTCTTCCTTCGGGTACATATGATAAAAACAACCTTTAAAGTATCAAAGATGGACTGTCCTTCGGAAGAACACTTGATACGAACCAAGCTGGAGGGAATGGCAGACATCAAAAAACTGGAGTTCGACATACCGGGAAGACTTGTAGAGATTTACCATATGAATACGTATGAAGGTTTCCTTGATGCCCTCGAAAGCCTTCACCTTGATGCAAAGCTTATTTCTTCTGAGGAGATAGATATCGAGGGTATGGGAGATGATCCCGGTCAACAGAGCCGCGTTTTGTGGTATGTTCTTGCCATTAACTTCTTCTTTTTTGTCCTCGAAATCATCGCTGGCATTCTGGCAGGTTCAATGGGGCTTCTTGCCGATAGCCTCGATATGCTGGCAGACAGCATCGTCTACGGTCTTGCTCTCTTTGCAGTAGGAGGGACCGTTGTCCTGAAGAAGAGGATTGCCGGAATCGCCGGATATTTTCAAACAGCACTGGCTGTCATGGGTTTTGTTGAGGTTATCCGCAGATTCCTTAGATATGGAGAAGTACCGGACTTCCGCGTTATGATTATCATATCCGTGCTCGCCCTTATCGGTAATGCAAGCTGCTTGTATCTGCTTCAAAAGTCAAAAAGCAAAGAGGCCCACATGCAGGCGAGCATGATTTTCACATCCATGGATGTCATTGTAAATATAGGCGTTATCGTTGCAGGGGCCTTCGTATTTCTCACGGGGTCAAACATACCTGACCTGGTTGTGGGAACAGTTGTCTTTGTGCTCGTGGCCAGGGGAGCATACAGAATACTCCGGCTATCCAGCTGGCAAACGTGACGGTGTTGGAGTCGCCCCGATTCGTAGGGAAATGAACAAAGTAATCTTTTTCCCCGTGAATCGCTTAAACCTGTATTGAGACCAGCGGCGACCTTTGCGCCCATTCGGCTTCAGAAGCTCTGCGTGCATAAAAGACTACATCCCCTGTCTAATAACGGTTTGCGTGTGGACTACCAACACACACGCACATGACAAATTTTGAATAAACGGAGAGAGGAAACGTGGTCAAAATGTGTGCATTTAAGAACCGGATTGTTTATACTAAAGCTCAAGTAGTTCAAATATGGGCTCCATTGCCTATTCCGTTTCATTGAGGGGATATTTTGGGTACTGAACATCACGGAGGATTGAAGCTGCTGATCAAGGGAGCAATTACGGCCTTGATCCTTGTTCTGGCTCTCTGGCGACCAGAAATCCTTGTAGAAACCTTTACCTACCCAATCCTTTTTTTCAAGGTCTATCATGTCATGTGGATTATGACAATGTGGCTTCTCATCAAGCGCATGGTCCCCCACTGGAACTCAAAGATTTCAATGGGGAAAATTTTTGAGAAGCATTACTTGGCAGTACCTGCCGGTGATCCCGTCAAACAAGAAAAATTCCAGAATAAACTGAACGAGTATACCCTACGCATGAACTCAGGTGCATTACGAGCTGCAATCTACTGGGTGCTTGCAGTGATTTTTATTGGAATTCTTTACTATACCAATGTGTTTAACCGCATGTGGGTTGTTCTTACCGTAGTTTTTTTCATCTTCATGGACCAGTTCTGCGTATCTGTCTGGTGCGTATTTAAGTGGATAATAGGAAATAAGTGCTGTAATACCTGCAGAATAAATAACTGGGGATACCTCATGGCTTTTTCCACGCTCATTTACGTTCCATCATTCTGGACGTATTCGATTCTCCTGATGTCAATTATTGTGGTAATTCAGTGGGAATACCTGTATGCAAGACATCCGGAGAGGTTTTATGAGCTTTTTAATAGCAATCTCCAGTGCAGAAATTGCGATGGGATATGTAAGGCATAAACCGGGCGATGGGCGATGGGCTATAAGAAAAGGGGCAAAGGCGAGACGGGTGGAAAAGGCAGGAGAGGAAGCAAGACATGAAAAGTGAGAAGTGAGAAGTAAAAGCAAACCAATGCTCAACCTGAAAAGCGCCAAGTTTGATGGCTGGCAAGCTTGCAAGCTGGCAGTCATCCTATGAATGATGTTGATAATCTGGAAAAAATGTAGTATTTTGTACACCATACAATTTTTGGAGTGCGTATGAAATTCCCCATAACACGAGAAGGTTACGAAAGTTTAAAAAAAGAGCACGAGTTCTTGCTCAATACAAAAAGGCCGGCAATCCTGAAAGCAATTGAAGAAGCGAGGGCGCATGGAGATATCTCTGAGAATGCCGAGTATGATGCAGCGAAGGAAGAGTTTCAATTCCTCCAGCAGAGAGTTGCGGAGATTGAGGAAAAGATAAAAAACTCAGAAATTTTTGATGGAAGACAGGGAAACGGAGATACGGTAGCTTTCGGCTGCTGTATAGTCCTGAAGAACCTCGACACAGACGAAGATGTCATCTATACATTAGTAGGTCCATACGAATCTGATATTCAGAAAGGCCGTATATCCATGAGTTCTCCCCTGGGCAGGGCCCTTCTCGGAAAAGCAGTTGGTGACGAAGTAGCCTTTAAAGCGCCTGGCGGAGAAAGAATTTACGAGATAGTCAAGATCGAGTAATCTACGGTTTATAGAGAGATGTCAGGGTTCTCCCTGGTTATACCTCATACCGACAACAGATTCCCTTCATTAACATATACTTACAATCCAAATTCCTATATTGACTATGACGCTTAACAAGAGTATCATTACTGCGATAAACAGAGCAGAAAAAAATGAGGAGGACCCCAGAATGAATATGAAACGAATTCGTATTGGAAAAAGCCTGGCAAGATGGTGTACTTTGATTGCTTTGTTGATCACCATTGGAGTGGTCCATTGCGGGGCAACGGAGCCGGTTTTAGGCGGGTCAAATACCACAGCAACCGGAGCTGCAGGTGGTGCCACTGCAGAGGGGGCCAGCAACCAGCTCGAGAGATGCGCTGAATCACTCGGCACAGTTGCAGTGGTAGAAGACCAGAGCGCCCCGTGGTACGGCTATCTGTATTCAAATTACAAGCTCGGCTCAACAGTCCCTGTACTGCGGATGATGATCCAGCAGTCGAACTGCTTCGTAGTGATTGAGCGCGGTCGCGCAATGGGCAATGTTATGCAGGAAAGGGCCCTGGAGGGCAGCGGTGAGCTTCGCCAGGGAAGTAGCTTCCACAAGGGACAGATGGTAGCGGCCGACTATACCATGAGCCCATCGATTACATTTAGCCAGAAAGGAACCAGCGGTATAGGCGGTGCTTTAGGAGGCCTGATGGGATCAGCCGGCAGGGTTTTTGGTGCCATAGCTGGTGGCCTGAAGTCAAATGAAGCATCCACGACACTGATTCTGGTAGACAACCGCTCAAGCGTCCAGTTGGCAGCTGCTGAAGGAAGTGCCAAGAACTGGGATTTCAACCTTGCTGGCGGCCTTCTTGGAAGCACTGCTGGAGGTGGGTTGGGTGGTTATACCAATACACCAGAAGGAAAAATTCTTACTGCCGCATTCATGGACTCATACAACAAGCTTGTCAGGGCAGTCCGAAACTACAGGGCACAGACTGTTCAGGGTGGTCTTGGCACAGGCGGCCGTCTCGGCGTTCAGGGAGGACAAACACCAGCATCCCAGGGCATCGGTCGGTAAACCTCTCTTTCGCATTCGTCACGAATCAGCGCTGTCGCAGCGGCCTGAGCGGTCATATCGCGACAGCGCTCAAATATTTCATCCTATCAGGAGAACATAATTATTTCTATTACAAGAGGGTTAGACCGGAACACTATTGCTCGTGTTCGGCCAATGGGAAATTATTCGGAGCGTAAAAGGTGCGAATGCGGTCTATTGCTGATGGTATACCGTACATCTCCTGCCCACAGAAGATCATGGGCAGGAGATGTATTCTGAATATGAAGTATTTCTGTGCTATTCTTCTTGTAACTTTTCTCGGGCTATACAATGTCCGCGATTGAGTGGCTATTTTGACAACTCCACAGCCCTTTTATGTGCATCCTTGACCTTGGGAACAAACTCTACACCAACAGCCTTCATATCCGCAATTGCCGTCGCCGAGGTATCAGGTGCGACACCAAGGATCAGGTTTTCGACAACGATTACCCGGTACCCCCGATCGACAGCATGCATCACCGATGCTTTCACGCAATAATCAGTCGCTATGCCGTAAACAATCAAGTTCTGGATGTCCTGAGCCTGGAGAATTGCATGAAGCTCTGTTTCGGCACCGCCATTATCCGCAAACGCCGAATAACTGTCATGGTCGGGATCCTGGCCTTTCTTGACTAATTCAAAAAAGATATTGTTATCCACCAATGCACGGGAATCTCCTGCTGTCTGAACGCAGTGATCTGGCCAAAGCACCTGTGGTCCATCGGGTGTATCGATAATGTCAAACGGGTTTTTTCCTTCATGATTGCTTGCAAATGAAATATGGTTTGGCGGGTGATAATCCCGGCTGCCGAGGATCAAGTAACCCTTCTTGTAAAGCCACTTGGTATCTCTGTTTGCCTTCTTCACATACTTCTGATCTGCACCCGTAACCGCCAATCCGCCTCCTTCGACAAAACAAGGTTGGACATCAATGACCAATACAGCCCAACCTGGTGGAGCATTCGCGCTGATGGCAATCCCGGGCAAACAAAACGCGAACATGGAAATACATAAAATAAACAATCCAAGCTTAACCATAAGAACCTCCTCCTTTCTTTATTTATGACGATACACGATCGCCTTCTTTGGCTTGGCAGGATTTATTGGCCTCCTAAGCTCCAGATTCCACGAGGTGTCAGTCACGGAGAAACGGTTCGTGTGTACAAAACTATAATAGCAGGGAAAATAGGTTTGTCAATCGAAATGTATGATGCCTCACGGCCGTATCATTCAATCCTCATTCCTGCGGCCTATTGCTCACCCCACTGTTTTTTGTCTTTTTCATGGGTCAATTTTTCAAGAATATGGTAATGTAAATGCCATGTCAGGAAATACGTTTGTCATGCTTGGCGTTATTCATCGCGATACAGAAGGTCCTTCACTTCTGAAATACTGGCTGAACCGAATACAACCTGATTCCGTGACTCTTGAACTGTCACATTACGGCGTACGGTTCAGGAGGAAATTCAGCGAGAAGTATACAAAGAGGATTGATCAAATCGTGATGCGGTGCGCAGAAAGAGGTAAATCTTATAATGAGGATTCCCTCTCATATCTTCTGTCATATATAAATATACCCTATGAATATGAAGTAACATCGACGTACGGGGCTGAACATAGCATTCCATTCTATACAATTGATATGGACTTTTTTTCCTATATGAAGCTGAGAAACATTGAGGATCTTCTCAGCGAGGAGAACATTGAGCAGATGCTTTTATTCGCAGAAACACCCAACAGAAACCAGGCAATAACTGCAGCACGACTTTTTTTTGAAAAGGGAATAACAATAACCGAATACGACAGAGAAATGTATATCCGTGACAGATATATGTCTTCAAAAATTCGGGATCTCATGAAATATTGCAATAACAAAAAATTTCTCCATGTCTGCGGATGGCAACACTTGCAAGATCCATCAGGCGTTTATACCCCCCTTCATCCCATTAAGGTTTTTTCTCATGATAAAACTATTCGTATTTGATCTGGGTAATGTCATTCTCCCTTTCGAACACCGGCAGATTGCGGTGAAGCTTCACCAAAAATCAACAGGAAAAGATGCTTTTACACCGCAACAGCTTTTTGGTGAAATGTTTGACCTCCAGAATGGTCTTATAAACCCATACGAGGAAGGTCTGATGTCTTCAGATGAGTTTTTTTCGAAATTGAAACACCAATTTCAGCTCGATATGGATATGGAAGACTTCAAGGATATATGGAACCCTATCTTTTGTGATGACCCTGCCGTGAATGAAGCGATTCTCTATCTGAAGGGAAAGGGTTACCCCCTCTTTTTGCTGAGTAATACCAATGAACTCCATTTTTCCTATATCATAGAAAAATACCCGATTGTTCATGTATTTGACGAATGGGTGCTCTCTTTCGAAATAGGCGCAAAAAAACCGAATAAGCGCATCTATAATGCCATTTTTGAAAAAATGGATGTTCGCCCGAGCGAGGTATTTTATATTGACGATATTGCACCGTATGTGGAAACAGCACACCAGATAGGCATTCACGGTATGGTCTTTACGGGTGCCTACGAACTGTGGGAATTCATCAAGAAAAATGGTATATAAGTCAGCTGACAGCTCATAGCTCTCTCAGCTGTAAGCAACGTGCATACGCTATGAGCTTAGAGCTTGTTTTGAGGTGTAATAGTGCTTCCGTATCACAACATTGATCCGGTAATATTCACGATAGGCCCATTCGCAATGCGCTGGTATGGCCTTATGTATGTGTTTGGTTTTGTATCCTCCTACCTTCTCTCGCTATATCAGCTCAAAAAAAAGACATTTACTCTTACAAGGGCGCATCTTGATGACCTATATTTTTACCTCATCCTTGGCTTGATCGTAGGTGCCCGACTCGGATATGTAATTTTTTATAACCTTTGGTTTTATATTGAGAACCCCCTCGAAATCTTTGTGCTGTGGCACGGCGGCATGTCATTCCACGGAGGTCTCATCGGATCATTTCTTGCCGGTTACATCTTTATAAAACGAAAGAAGCTCAGGTTCTTTTCAGTTGCAGATCTTATCATTCCCACCTGCCCTCCCGGACTCATGTTTGGTAGGTTTGGAAACTTCATCAATGGAGAGCTTTTTGGAAAACCTTCGGACGTCCCATGGGCCATGGTCTTTCCTCAGGGCGGGAATACTCCTCGACACCCTTCCCAGCTTTATGAAGCCTTTCTTGAAGGCTTTCTCCTTTTCATTATCTTGTGGATCTATAAAGACCATAAGAAAAGAGAGGGGGATGCCTTTGCAGTATTTCTCATGCTCTATGGAATTTTTCGAATAATATGCGAGATTTTCAGAGTGCCTGATTTACCGTTCGGGTATATTTTTGGATTTCTCAGCATGGGCCAGGCCCTCAGTGCTGTGATGATCGCGGTTGGTCTATTCCTTAAGTTTGTTTACTTGCCCAGGATAAGCCGGCAGCACGGTTAGAGGATGACGAAAGCGAGAAGTTGTATGGATGGACAGTTCGACCGCTAATTGCCTGTCGCCGTGCACCTATTTCCTGAAACCAATCAACTATTCAACTTTCAGAGTATTTCCACCGCTCCCGTTTCGATATTATAATAGGCGCCTATTACCTCAATCTCACCTTTTTCCGTCATCTCTGCAAGAATAGGCTTCGAGGATTTTATCTTACGGACAACCAATAAAGTATTGGCCCGAATAGCATTGTCGACAAGATCCCCGTGCATTTTCTGGACCTTTTTGACAGCCGGCTGGATCGCCTTGACTATGGCGCCCACATGCCCGGGTGCTTCAGGACTATTTGCTGCCGCCGTGACAGCTCCGCACTTGCTGTGTCCAAGCACCACTACAAGCTTGGTACCAAGGTGTTCAACTGCATATTCTATGCTTCCCAGGGCAAGAGTGTCCACAATATTCCCTGCAAGGCGAACCACAAAAAGGTCCCCAAGCCCCTGATCGAAAATCAGTTCAGGTGGAATACGAGAGTCCGAACAACCAACAATAACTGCGAAAGGTTTCTGACCCTTGGAAACCTCTTTCCGACGTCTGGCATCCTGTCTCGGATTCTGCTGCTTACCCATTACGCACCGTTTATTACCATCAAGCAACTTCTTCAGACTGTGCTTCGCCATTAGATTCTCAGCCATGGGTCCTCCAGGTTTTTTTATTGATTTACGGTATATTACGAGATTTTGTAGCTATCTTCAAGATTTTTTTCATAAGGACAGATTTCTCGTTTTTGTATACAATCTATTTTTATGTTGACAACATCTTCAGAGCGCACTATAATTGTGAAAATATTAACAAATGTTATTGACATCACATTCCCGTGTGTTTAAAATAGATAGTTTTAAAACAAGAAAGTTATAAGTGGTAATATCCCAACATTAAATCAGGAGGTTTAGCATGGCAGAAGTTAAGGAAGAAACAAAGTATTATTATCCCCCAAAGGAATTTGTGGAACAGGCTTACGTCAGCAGCCGTGAAGAGTATGAGGCAATGTGGAAACAGTCCGTTTATGAGCCGGAAGAATTCTGGGGCAACATTGCATCAGAACTGACCTGGTTCAAAAAATGGCTCAAGGTAAACAGGGAAGACTTCGCAAAGGGTCAGATAGAGTGGTTTATCGGCGGTAAGACCAATATTTCATACAACTGCCTTGATGCACAGATTAAGAAGGGCAAGGGCGATAAGGTTGCCATTCTGTTCCAGGGCGAGCCGGAAGATGACGTTGTAAAGCTTACCTACAAAGAAATGTTGACGTATGTATCGAAGTTCGCCAACGTCTTGAAGAAGAGGGGCGTGCGGAAGGGTGACAGAGTTGCCATCTATCTGCCTATGATCTGGCAGCTTCCAGTTGCAATGCTCGCATGCGCCCGTATTGGTGCAATTCATACAATCGTCTTCGGCGGATTCTCTGCCGAGGCTCTCCGCGACAGGATTCTTGACGCCGGTGCAAAGGTCCTTATTACCGCAAACGGCTACTGGCGTTCCGGCAAAAATGTGAGCTCCAAGGCGAATGCTGATATTGCCTGTGACCTCTGTGCAAAAGAAGGCCACACAGTCGATAAGGTTATCGTGGTGAAACGGCTTGATAAGTTCGATGTCCCCATGAAGGCCGGAAGGGATACCTGGTTTGAAGACGAGTTGGCAGCATCTGACATCAGCGATGTGTGCCCCGCAGAGTGGATGGATGCAGAAGATCCTCTCTTCATCCTCTACACCTCAGGGTCCACAGGCAAACCGAAAGGCGTTCTTCACACAGTCGGTGGATACATGGTCTACGTATACGCTTCATTCAAATACATCTTCGATTATAAAGACAAAGATATCTTCTTCTGCACAGCAGATATCGGCTGGGTAACGGGTCACTCCTACATTGTATATGGACCGATGTGCAATGGCGCAACTTCCATTGTTTTTGAGTCAGTCCCAACATTCCCGAACCCTGACAGATTCTGGGCTATTGTTGAGAAATTTAAAGTTAGTATATTCTATACCGCACCGACAGCTATCCGCGCACTCATGAAGGAAGGCGAGAAGTGGCCACAGGGCAGAGATCTCTCATCTCTGAGGCTCCTTGGCTCCGTTGGTGAGCCCATCAACCCTGAAGCCTGGATGTGGTATCACAAGTATATTGGCGCTGAAAAGTGCCCTATCGTCGACACATGGTGGCAGACAGAGACAGGCGGCATTCTCATTACGCCACTTCCTGGCGCATGGCCGACAATCCCCAGCTACGCAACGCTGCCGTTCTTTGGTGTTGATGCACGCGCACTCCAGCCAAGATCATCAGCGAAAGAGCCCGCAGTCGACGCACCAGTCAACGAGCAGGGCGAACTCTGCATCGCACGGTCATGGCCTGGCATGATGAGAGGCGTTTTTGGCGATCCTGAAAGATTTTATACCACCTACTTTGTGCAGCAGCCCGGTTTCTATTTCTCCGGTGATGGTGCAATCAGAAACGAAGACGGTTACTTCAGGCTTATGGGCCGTATTGATGACGTTGTCAACGTATCAGGCCACAGAATGGGTACCGCAGAGGTTGAAGCAGCACTCAATTCATACAACACGGCAGTTGCAGAATCCGCCGTCGTTGGCTTCCCGCACGAAGTGAAGGGCGAAGACCTCTATGCATACGTTATCCTCAAAGCAGGTGTCGAGGGAACCGACGCTCTGAAGAAAGAACTGGTTGCACATGTCAGAAAAGAGATCGGTCCTATTGCATCTCCTGGCAAGATCCAGTTCGTCTCAGGTCTGCCCAAGACTCGTTCCGGTAAGATTATGAGAAGGATTCTGAGAAAGGTTGCCGCCGGCGCGATCGATGAACTCGGCGATACCTCAACTCTTGCTGATCCAGCGATTGTTGATGAGATCGTGAAGGGAAGGCAGTAAGATTTACACCGTTAAAACCGTGGCCCCCGGGGAAGACTCCGGGGGCTTTTTTTGTGCCATTAAAAAAAAGTATATAGTATATTGTATCTAAATATCACATTGTGTACGAAAGTACGGTTCGAAATGCAGGTATTCAAACAGAGTAATATTGAGAGAGACTGGTGCCGTGTTTTCTATTAAAATGTTTACCGGTGTCGGCCATTTCCCGCAAACACGTTCATTCGCTCCAGCGGCGAATTTAGCTCGTATTCGGCTTCGGAACTTTTGCAGACGCACAAGACCAAGCTTCCTCGCCACTCGACGGTTTGCTCAGGAAAACCCGACACCGTGTCTCAAATGATTCATTGGTTTTAGTCCTATGCTCGCGCTGAAGAGATAAACCATGACGGAAAAATACACACTTAACTCAACAAAAAACTATCACACGGGAAGTCTACAAACTCTCGGGTGGGAATTGACAATTTGCAACGCCCTCTACCCGGAGGGAACACCGGTGAGGAAGGTACTTACTCGCGATGAACCATTCGGTCGCCTCCTTTATGACTATCTGAGCAAATTTGTACCCATGGAGAATGTATCACGGGTTCTTGAAGTCGGTGGAGGCTATGGCTATCTCATAAAAGACTTCCTGGAAAAGCATGGTTCCCTCACGGCATGTATGATTGATGTTTCACCGGTTCTTGTCGAGAAACAGAGGGAGACACTCAATGCCTTTTCAGTTGAATATCGAGAAGAGGACTTCCTGGAGACACTGGTAAACGATCTTTCTGGTTTCGATCTGGCAATAATGAATGAGAACCTTGGAGACTTTCCGAGTCTAATAAATCTAAGGACGATAATTTTCGACAGGCAGATAGACAACAGCGACCCAGTCCTGAAGTGGGTCAAAGAGCTTTTTGCAAAATATAGCCTGGAAAAGCCGCAGGGTGAAACTTTTAACGTTAATGTCGGTGCCATTGAGGCGCTGGAAAAACTCTGCGCCGCAAAAATTCCTTACATTTATATAGGAGAGCACAGTTGTGAGGCATCCGTCTCAGGGGAAATGCGCTCACTCTTTCAGATTAAGTCAACCGGGAACCCTGAAAGAATAAGCCTTGCCGGTCATGACGAGTACACAATAAAGTTCTCATACCTCGAAAAGGTGGCCAGCCTCCATGGTTACACGTCTATCAGGGGTCCATTTGCCGATTTCATACCCGTTACCTTGACAGATGAAGCTCGCTACGCTCTGATGTATGGGGGACACTATTCTGATGAAGCGGAGATGATAAGCCAGTTCGTTGAAGACCTTTATAAATACGAATACCTCATCCTAAGAAAAAGCAAGGGGGCTCCATGAGCGGGTACCATGAAAGAAACTGGGAACCTTTTCCCATGAATACTATTAAGCGGGTTGAGAGGCCAACCACTGCAATATATGATGATCACATAAAGAGGGTTGATGAAAGGGAGAGCGGCTTTAATCGGGCGAGAAGAGGGGATTTTGGGGAACGGCTTTCCAAGGAGGTTACTCGGTTTGTTCCGAAACAGCCTGTCTCTGGGGCTCTGTTGTGGATGACCGGCAACCTGGTCAGTATGGTTGACGGCCTGGTAGCAAGCAAGCGCGCCCCCTTGCCGGAAGACCCGGCAGTCATGTCCCGTCACATAAAAGAACTTGCCTATTTTTTAAGGGCTGATGCCGTTGGAATCTGCAAACTCCCTCCCTATGCAGTCTATACCCATAAGTTCCCGAAGGGTGACCCCATAGAGTTGAACCACCAGTATGCGATAGCAGTACTTGTTGACCAGGATTGGAGGACAGCCCATGCTTTCACGGGAAGCGACTGGATCAGCAATGCAATGAGTTTTCTTGCCTACTCCACGTCGGGTTTTATTGCCTGCATAATGGCAGAATATATCCGCCGCCTTGGTTACCCTGCCAGGGCTCACCATGCAAGGGACTATCAGGTGGTTCTCCCTCCTATCCTTCTCTGGGCCGGGCTTGGTGAAATGAGCAGGATCGGAGACTGTGTTGTTCACCCGTTTCTTGGGCCACGATTCAAAGGGGCTGTGGTAACGACCGACCTTCCTCTTTTGGTTGATAAGCCGATTGATTTCGGCCTCCAGGATTTCTGTTCTAAGTGTAAAAAATGTGCCCGTGAATGCCCATCCGGGGCCATAAGCTCCGGTGAAAAGGTAATGGACAAGGGCTATGAGCACTGGCCAACCAATGTTGAGCGATGTACGAGGATGAGGGTGGGTAACAAAAGAGGCTCAGGGTGCGGCACCTGTGTAAAGGTCTGTCCGTGGAACAAACCCTACACGCCTTTCCACCGAGGGATAAACTGGGCCATGCGTCATTCAGGAATAGCACGGAGCCTTGCCATCAGGTTCGACGATCTTCTCGGATATGGAAAGCCACACTATCAGGACAAATGGTGGCTGGACCTGGAGGACGTGGATGGTGTCGTGACTGTTCCCCATTATACCGCAAAGAATCAGCGGGAATACAAACAGGACATCGATTATTAGCTGGACTGTGTTTTGCATTTGGATGAGCACGGTGTCGGGCATTCCCCACAAGCAAAGCGAATGAGAAAGGAAGTCTCTGGCGGCTTAGCCGGCAGAGGGGGCGACGTGAGCCCCTGGAAAAAGCAGCATTGGGCTCAGAGCAGAGAGCAGAGAGGAGACAGATACAAAACGAGCCACAATATGAGGGAACCAGCCCATTCTTGGGCGAGAGGGGAAGTCTCTGGCGGCTTAGCCGGCAGAGGGGGCGACGTGAGCCCCTGGAATGGAGAATCTCCACTTGCAGAAAAGATCCGGTGGATGGTCAGGTGGTGCGAGTAAGCACTCCACCTTTATCCTCGGATCAATGGCGTGGGCAAACGATTCAAATTCGGTCTGATGCATGTCCTGACAGTGGAATTCCGGAAGTCCGTATTTTACCCGTGCCACCTGAGTCGGGCACTCCGGCACAGTAACAATGGCTTCATCATCTCCGGTCTCCGCTACATGATACCCCACAATCATAGTCCAGGGGAGATACTGGAAGGCCTTTACAAGCCCCTTGATGCCTTTTTCCTGGATGTTGAATCGCTGCACAAGGTCTTTTGCAGACATGCCGGCAATCTTGTCCCACACAACCTCGTCAAGATGTTCGGCAGCCTTCCTTCCATACTCTTTCTCAACGAACAAGAACCAAAATCCATCTACTACGCGGTAGTGCCAGAGGAGAAACCTCAGATACTCACGAAGCTCAGGAGCCTCCATAGTCTCCAAAATACCAATATTCATTCGAACCTCCGGTTACATCAGTTGCGAATTGATGTAAATTACTGCATATCCTATCAATCCCATAACCGGCCTGTCAAGAGCGCCTTTATCCGCTATTTTTTATCAATCAAACGTTGGAGTTTACAGCGCAGAAAAAGCACATGTTTGTCCTCTAATTATTGTTGAAAAATCTTATGGAAGCATTTATCCTGATATATGACTTCCGTAGCGGATGATGTCTGGTTCTTCATCTGTCTTGTATGGATGAGCATCAAGGGGGAAAGGTAATGAGTAAGCGCAATCAATTCATTCATTTGATCATAATGACCTTAATTCTTGTGCTCCCCTCCCTGCTTTTTGCCAAAGAGGCTGAACCCCTCTCAAAGACAGATCAATTGTCACGGCTATCGGAGGAAGAGGTTCGCTTCGATGGAAATGTGCTCTTTGAAATCAAGACGCCTATTGCTTCATTTTCTCCTGCGCAAAGGGCAAAGGCTATCACGGAGCGCATAGAAGCTTTATCCAAAGATCCGTTATTTCGCCTCGATGAGCTCAGAGTCACAGAAGTGGAAGAATTTGCAGTGATCGGGTATGCAGACAGAACGATCATGACCATTTCTACCATGGATGCCAGGGTAGCAGGCAAAACAACGCCGCTATCTCTTGCCCAGGAATATGCCGAAAAAATCAGAAACGCAATAAAAGAAAAGCAGGCTCGCTATAGTGCCCGTGGCATTTTCCTTGGCATTCTCTTCGTTTTTATAAGCACTGTGGTGCTCGTGGCCATCCTTATCCTGCTTAAGAGGATTTTTCCAAAAATTTACAGAATTGTCCGCTCTTGGAAAGGCACCAGGGTGCGGTCTATAGTAATCCAAAAATTCGAGGCTCTTAGCGCAGACCGAATCGTTGGAATAATTATCACATGTCTCAAGAGCTTCAGAATATTTCTCACTGTCGTCATCTTTTATTTCTACATTCCTCTTGTCTTCAGCTTCCTCCCGTGGACACAGGGTTATGCTGGTATTCTATTTGCTTACCTCGCTTACCCATTCAAGGCAGTCGGCAATGCAATACTTGCCTACTTACCGAACCTCTTCTACCTTGCCGTTATTGCGGTAGTCACCTATTATGCTGCTAAGCTTATCCAGCTTATCTTTAACGAAATAGATAGAGGGAACCTTGTGCTGCGAGGCTTTTACCAGGATTGGGCGATGCCCACATATAAAATAGTCCGTTTTCTTGTTATTGCATTCGCTGTGGTTATGGCCTTCCCCTATCTTCCGGGATCAGAATCACCGGCATTCAAAGGAGTTTCTATATTTCTCGGCGTTCTCTTTTCTCTCGGTTCTACATCAGCAGTGGCAAATGTCGTTGCCGGCGTGATTCTTAACTATACCCGGGCATTCAGCGTCGGAGACCGTGTCAGAATAGGAGATGTCGAAGGAGACATAACATCCAAGACACTCCTCGTCACCCATATTCGAACCGTAAAGAACGTTGAGATCACCCTGCCTAACTCCACCGTCCTTGGTGGGGCGATACTCAACTTCAGTACAGCGGCAAAAGATTCTGCTCTCATTCTGCACACAAGCATCACTATTGGCTATGACGCGCCATGGAGGATTGTTCATGAGCTGCTCATTGCAGCTGCCTCCGCCACCCAACATATCCTCAAAAACCCACCTCCTTTTGTTTTGCAGACTGCTCTCAATGATTTTTATGTTTCTTACCAGATCAATGCTTATACTGACCACCCCCACGAGATGGCTAACATCTATTCAGAGTTGCACCAGAACATTCAGGACAAATTCAATGAAGGCGGAGTCGAAATCATGTCCCCCCACTACACTCAGTTGAGAGATGGCAACACGACTACCATTCCCGAAAACTACCGACCTGCAGACTATTCAGCTCCTGGCCTCAGGATATCTCAACTGGACAAAGACAAATCAGATAGCAAATAATCATAAAAAAGGCGCTTCCATGATTTTGGAAGCGCCCTGAACAAATACGAAAGATTTTGACTTTTACGGTATCTATGGACCTGGCCGAGGCATGGGCTGTCCCGGTGGCGGAGCCTGCTCCCTGGTTGGGGGCGGCACGAACACCTTGTGTTCGGGAACCCATTTGCCATTCACGTACTGACCTGGTACCGTAACCCATGACCCCGCGGCTGTTCCAGGCGGTGGCGGGGGTGGTGTATAGGTTTGTGGCTGGCGCTTCACAACACCAGGAACCTCATTTCCCTTCGCATACATGCATTGTGAATATGCTATGTCATACTGCCTCTGAAGCTCCCATTGGGAAGCATACGCAGGATTCGATGCCACAGCCGTTCCCCCGAGAAGACCAGCCCCTGCACCAATTGCTGCGCCTGCACCTGCATCACCCGTCGTAGACCCAATCGCCGCACCAATTCCAGCGCCTATGAGAGTTCCAAGTACCGCGCCGGTACTAAGGTTTTGATTGGCGGTTTCGCTTGGCGACATACCCCCAATCTGCTGCAGTGCCCATTGCCTGCACAGAGCGTCTTCCTGTACAAATACTTCAAAGGGCTTTCCTGGTCCTGGCATCACCCTGACTGTGGGGCCTGCCGGCATTGTTGCACACCCGCCTATCACTGCGACAAACAATAATAGTAATAAACCTTTTTTCCAATTCATTTTACTCCACCATCCTCTCCCGGAAGAGCGGGAATTACCTTTGCCCACCCGCCCGGACAACTGGTTACATAGGGATAGTATCCTTCTGGATCGCGACAATAGTACCAATAGTACGGCTGTTCCGGTTCAACATAAATTGGAACCTCATCATCAGAGTAAACATAATCAGGATCCACATAACGATAGTCCGTATACCAAAAAGGATAATAATAGCCATATGGGTAATAGCCGAATGGGTAAGGGTAAAACGGAAACCCAAGACCCCAACCAAAATAAAAACTTGAGCCTCTGTGATGGGAATGATGGTCTCTACCATGGTGGTGATAGCTACCCCCCTGATGACCACCACCGGGAGGTGGACCACCTGTACCACCCCCTCCAGGCTGGCGCTCACCGGGTAAACCTCCAAATCTGGGTGGCCCTCCAGCGGGTGGACCACTCCGGGCACAGAATGCTTCTGAGAAAATTCCTAAAAAAAACAATAATGCAAATACAATTACAAGTATTTGTTTTTTCATGCCTAAAATTCCTTTCAAAACATAACCTCAAAAGAGTTTCGTGTCAACATCTCCACATACAATAGGCAATATCTGCGCTCCATCCATGCCCGCGACCTGCGCACAATCAAAAAAAACGAACGACTAATACCAGGGCCTGCAATACCTATAGCCATGGCACTCTGGGTATTGAGGTCTGGAAAAGCCATATCCGTAATACCCAGGGTTTTGAGGTCTATAATACCGATATCCATAATAATCTGCATTTGAGAATGATGTATTGTCCGCAAGCCCTGTTTGTGGAAATCTGCTCGTTACGTATGTGTCAGCGGATGGATGATAGGCAGGTCCATAAGATGGATCATAGCAATTATAACAGGCAAGAGGAACGATTGCACACCCCGCCACCGCGCTCAATGCAAAGGCGATCAATATGCTTTTCATTGAATGCCTCCGTCTCTTAACTGGTTTTAATATCAAACTTTTGCAACATACAAATAACAAATCATCTTTTATAACGGAAAGACTTAAACAATACATTAGCAATACTCGTGCCTCCGGTGATTAACAAAAAAAGGATTGAAATAATTCAAAAAATTTTACGTTTATAGGAAATTTCTTACATTTTTGTCGTTTTAAAGAAAAATATCCGACAAAACTGTCGAAGGATTTAAAAGAATAAGGATAATGCTGCCTTCCCCTTGCCAAGAAGCTCCTTCGGTTACTATACTATTTGCGGTTTATCATGAACCCTCATCGGATTGTTGAAAATATCTATCAAATTGGAGGTGCTGCCATTTCCGATGTAAGGGATGGGGCAATATACCTTCTGGATTTTGGTGAACTTGTGCTCATCGACAGCGGCGCAGGGATTGGCTTTGAACAGACCATTAAAAACATTGAGACCGCTGGATTCAACCCTTTCGAGATATCAGCCGTCATCCTCACCCACTGTCACATGGATCATATAGGAGGCGCGGCGCTGTTCAGGCAACATTTTGGGAGTCATATTGTGATGCATGCGTCAGATGCTGAGATCATTGAGCGCGGCGATCAGCATATGACTGCCGCCTGGTGTTTCGGCATTTATCTTCAGCCATTTCCTATCGATGTAAAACTCCGCGGCAACAAGGGGCAACTTTCTTTCGGCCATTATACAATGAATTGGGTTCACATACCGGGTCATACACCCGGTTCAATTGCAGTCTACTTTGATGGGGGAAGCAAAAGGGTCCTTTTTGGTCAGGACATGAGCGCCCCACTCCTTGAGGAATTCAACTGTGATCCAATAGCATGGCGGAAATCTATGGACAAACTCCTCGCCCTCAAAGCCGATATCCTGTGCGACAGCCATGCCGGCGTCATTCGGCCAGGGAATCGAGTCAAAGCATATATCAAGTGCTCGATTGTTGATCATGGGTTTGATTTGTAAAGCGGCCACCAAAAATGCAGGGTAGTATATTTTAGAACAACTCAAAACCGATTTGCTTGAAGTGATCATCAAACGCAAAAGCTTTGCGTAGCCTCATCTTGTTCATCAGTGCAAAACTTGTACAGTCTGTAAAGCTTAATTCTTTATCATCATATTTCTTGAACAACATCCATGCGAGAAATCTTTCCTCATCCGTTATGTCCGCAACTGTAACTATGGTGCTATTCATCAATGCATCCCCAAAAACAACTGCTGCCTTGTGGGAAACGCGATACCGTATTATCGTTATGCTTTCATCCGCCACGTATTCCGAAGTAATCAGTTCAATCTTTTGCTTCGCAACAGCATTGAGCCTCGATACGGCCTCGCTGTGGTACTGGTCATTTTTGTCATTCAGTGCAAGCCACGCGGACGTATCAACAAAAATTTTCATTTCCTGTTTCCATATAAGTATTTGTCATGATTGAATGACAAATCTTTATCTTTGGATGTGCTCGAACCGACCATACCCCATAAAGTGTCTTTTCCCCAATCTTTCATCCTGTCTTTTCTCATGAAGTCTGTGACTGCCTCCCTTACTATATGCGAAAGGGTGGTTCTGTCTTGATCAGCTTTTCTTTTCAACTCAATGAGCATATCCTCCGGAAAATACATCTGTGTCCTCTTGAGATTCGGCATTCTATTTACCTCCAATGATGTATATCATATACACCACTATGATGTTTGTCAAACCTATTTTTCAGATCTCTGTTGACTGATTACCGATTCCCGATCACTGGGCTTAATTCCTGTTTCCTTTAGCCTAGAACCTATTACCTATAGCCTGGTATTTCTATGCCTTGGCGTAGGAATACAACACCTCTCCTCCTGTGATCGTCATGCCGATACTGAAGTAAAAAGCGCCGGTTGCCGTGATGGGGCCGAAGTCAGCCACTTCCTCAAAGGGTGAACTGAAGAATTTCAATTCCCCCTTCCCTGCCCACACCTCACCGATCTGTACATCAGCAACTTTGCCGGCAGAAATCTCGTGAACCGATGGTTTGGTTGGGTCATCAATGCTCGGGAAGTGTCTCATGAGATAAAACTTTACCGCAGGAAGGTCCTCAGGTTTTGCCTTACTGGTAAAGGTCATTGAAGCTTCCACAACTCTTTCGCCATGGGATTCGAGAATGCCTTTCATTCTTGCTCCAACTCGTTTGCCTCCAACCTTCGGGCACAGATCATGCAGCTTGGTAAGATAAACCCTGCCCAGTTTCTTGGGGAATCCCTGGACGAAGCCTCTCATGAGGGTAAAGTCATTATCCACCCAGATGAAAGGTACAAAGTAGCCTGGAGCCCCTTTAAACTGGCAGTTGAGCATAACGATACATTCACGGTATACTGCCCGTTCCGGATTCACGAAAGCGAGGTCAGGCTGGGCATCGCTCACTGAGACCCATTCAGGAAACCAGACAATACCTTCACCCGGTTTCGGACCCATCTCAAGGGGAGACGGAATAAAGGTTCTCGCCCGCTTCGGGTCAATGGAGAACCTGATCGCTAAAATATCTCCACCATAATGCCACGGTGGCTGGTCAATTACCGATGAAATACCTTTGGGAGTTAACGGGAGCGTATAGCCCTTCAATGAAAACTTGCCTTTCCCTGCCATGTTTTTCCCTCCTCGTATCTCCGAACCTCGACATAATTTTTTACTGTGGTTCAGGAGTAATCATGTTTCTGGGCTGGCCTGTTGCGGTAAGGACGCTGGCCCAAATCCAGCCCTCAGGATCAATCTTCTTCCGCCGTGAAACAGCTACCGCGATCGGCACGTGAGTGTATCTGTTCATCCATGTTCCTACGAGCATATTCGTCCTACCCGTCATGGCCGCATGAACTGCGTTCTGACCGAGAATAAGGGCGAACGCCGAATCAGAAGCGTTCGCCGGAACGCTCCTGATCGTGTAACTGGGATCTATGTATTTCATGCTAATTTCTATGTTAAAATTTTTAAAAAATCTGATAATTTCATCCCTCAGATAGAGGCCAACATCTGCGAAGCGTATATTGCCGGAAGCATCACGATCACCTGTATCTTTAAGGAGGTTCTGACCTGCACCCTCTGCAACCACGATAACAGCATGGTTTCTCTCGCGGAGCCTTTTCTTCAACGCTCCCAAAAAACCCTCAAGCGTAAAAGGGCTTTCCGGAATAAGGCAGAAATTTACATCATTGCATGCCAGAGTCGCGTACGAAGCAATATGTCCTGATTCTCTGCCCATGAGCTTTACAAGACCGATTCCGTTTCGGGCACCAAGGGCCTCAGTGTGTGCCGAGAAAATAGCCTGTTTTGCCTCTGATACTGCCGTTTCAAAACCGAAAGATTTCTGAACGTAGGATATATCGTTATCAATTGTCTTTGGTATACCGATAATGCTTATTTTCAGTCCCCGTTTTTTTACCTCTTCCGAGATAGCCTTTGCTCCCTTGAGGGTGCCATCGCCGCCGATTGCGAAAAGAACTCCCACGTTCATCCGTTCGAGCGTATCGACCATCTCGGGTACATCCTGGGGCCCCCGTGATGTGCCAAGAATGGTTCCGCCCTTCTCATGAATGCCTTCCACGGTTTTCGGAGTTAATTCGAGTGGAGTGTGTCCATAACGGTATGAGAGTCCTTCATACCCGTAGGGAAATCCAAATACAGTCTTGACGCCATAGTGATAATGCAAACTCAGCACGATGGATCTGATAACATCGTTGAGGCCAGGACATAGTCCGCCACAGGTAACGATTCCGCATTTCAGTTTCGAAGGATCAAAATAAATCTTTTCTCTCGGCCCGGCCTGCTCGAATGCCGGAGGTTTTCTCCCTGAAGCCAGATATGCCTCGATATCAGGCAAAGTAACCCTGAAAAGTACATTTTCATTATCTTTCATGAAGCGTCCGACGGAAACCGGTGACGGGATCCGGCACTCGCCTAATTTTTCAATACTCAAATCGAGTTCATCTTCCATTCTTCAATTCCTCTGCTGTCGTGTGAATTCAAAACAATAAATTTACTTTAACGGAGAGAGGGAAGAAAGTCAATGTCTATCCGGCACGTGATTCAAGGTGACTCTTGCCGCAATGTGGTGTAAACTGTAAGCGAATATATCATGAAAATTCTTACAACCCCCCGTATGGATAGGTGCATCGGCTGCCATTCCTGCTCCCTTGCCTGCGCGCGCCTTGTCCACAAACGCCTTTCCTGGGATACGGCCGGAATCAGAATAGCCTCCTCAGGAGGATTGTCTTCAGGGTTTGAGGCTCGGTCCTGCCTTGCCTGCGATCCGGCTCCTTGTGTCCAGGCGTGTCCCACTGGGGCTTACACACAGAGGAAAGACGGAGGAGTGGTGGTAAAAATAGATCTCTGCAATCGCTGCGGAGCGTGCGCACATACCTGCCCTGTTGATGCAATCTTTCTGGACAATAGCGGTGAACCTTTCGTATGCATCCACTGTGGCCGCTGTGTTTCATTCTGCCCTCATTCATGCCTCGAAATGGCAGATACCATTGCTCAACCCATGGGCACAGATGAGAAAAAGGTAAAAGCATGATCCGTACCCACTTCAGAATCCTCACGATTGATCTTTCCTCGGGCACGGGAGAGTATGAGTCTGTTGAAGGCAGGGAGGCAGTGGCAGGCGGAAGTGGTCTTGCTGCTCTGTTGTTCAGCCTTTACGGCTATAACCATAAACCCTGGGATGACCCTGACCAGCCTCTCATATTTGCCATCGGTCCCTTGACCGCATACTTTCCTCTCATGAGCAAGACGGTGTGTGCCTTCAAATCACCCTACCACAACCAATATGCTGAGAGCCACGGTGGTGGCCGCTCTGCGCTGGCTCTTCGGTTTACCGACCTAGATGGACTTATCATAAAGGGACGTGCAAACCGTTTGAGCTGCCTTTCCATCAGCTCAGGTAACTATGAAATAAAGGATGCCCATTTCATGAGAGGAATGGATGTTTTCAGGACAGGCAGGATGCTTCGCCACATGTTTGGGAGCACTGGTCACCGGAGCATTCTTCGCATAGGTCCTGCAGGGGAACGGGGAGCACCAACCGCGTGTATCAACGTAGACACATACCGTCACTTTGGCAGGCTCGGCGGCGGCGGCGTGATGGGATCAAAAAATCTTAAAGCCATCATATTTATTGGTGATAAAGTTTTCAATCTACCTGAGGGTGATGCCTACGGAAAACTCTATCAGGAAGTGTACCGGAAGCTGACTGCAACCGAAATCATGCACAAGTATCACGATATCGGCACCCCGATAAATGTCGCTTCCCTGAATGAAATGAGAGCTCTGCCTATCAGAAATCTCGTGCAGACTACCGATCCTGAAATGGCTGGCATCGCGGGCGAGAGGTTTGCATCTGATACCCTGCTCCGTAACCATGCCTGTTCAGGCTGCCCTGTTGGATGTATCCATGTGGGTTACGTTCGGGAACGATTTACGGAGGAAAATCGGTATTACTATCTCCAGGTATCCTATGATCACGAGCCTGTGTTTGCAGTCGGCTCAATGCTGGGTGTAACAGACTGTTTTGCTGTCCTCGGCATTATCGATGCCGTAGAAAAGGTGGGGCTCGATGTAATGTCAGCCGGCGTTTGTCTTGCCTGGGCTACCGAGGCAACTCAAAGAGGTCTGATATCTGAAAAAGAAACGCTGGTTCCCCTCAGGTTTGGTGATGCGTCAGGCTATCGCCAGGCAGTGCATCACCTCGGAACAGGCGCAAACGACTTTTACTGCCTCCTCGCGCAGGGGCTACATGCGACAACAACGCATTATGGCGGTTCTGACTTCGCCTGCGTCCTCGGCCAGGAGATGGCGGGCTACGCCACAGGTGAAGCATTTTTTGTATCCCAGGCTCTGGGATTCCGTCATTCCCACCTTGACAGCGCCGGGTACAGCTTTGATCAGAAGACAACTGAAAAAGACGTGAATAAAACGGTTGATTTTCTCCTTAAAGATGAGAAAGAAAGGGTACTCCTCACATCCATGGTATCCTGCCTCTTTGCTCGCAATGTATACACCGACGAGGTTGTATCTGATTGTCTGAAAAGCCTCGGCTATAATAACCTTGCAGCAAAGCTGAAATCAGTCGCTTCCTATATTCAGCGACTTCGCTGGGGTCTCCGTTTTGCTTCAGGGTTCAATCCGGAACAGGTGACAATCCCAAAACGATTCGGGGAGGTAACCACCGTGAAAGGCCCTATCGATATGTCATATCTGGATGCATTGAAAAAGGAGTATGGAAAGAGGATACAGGCTATGGCTTCGGAAGCCCCTCCCTGATCTTTCTGGAAAACTCCGGATCATCCCCAATTCCATGTGCCCTGGAATTGACATGGCTCCTCTTTTTCAATTCTGGAAATGGCAGGCTTGTATCAAGGACTCCTATCTCATAGGCATACAGAGGGGCATACCCGCTGAGAAGTATTTTCCAGTTATACCCGATACGCTCACTGAAAGTCCTTACATGCATTGCTATGTTCGTTGTACAGTTTGTGGTAAGGGTATTGTACCATACCGGCTTCTCCTTCATGGCATTGATCTGTTTTATGTACTCCATGAAGAGCCTTTGTGCCCGATCACGATTGAATTTTAGCCTGTACAGGTAAACATCTTCCTGGGGATTGCGATAGTTTGTCCTGACCCGTATCAGGTCACGCTCATCTCCAGCGATATAAATAAGCTCATACTGTTTGAAAAACCCCTTAATAGTCGAGTAGCCTTCCCCCTTCTCCTTGCGGGTTTCAATCGAGAAGGCAACAAAATCTTTATCCTCGAATCCAAAGCTCATCATGATGTGGGCAATGGCGTCACCCATCCAGTAGACAGCAATAAGGTCAACAGAATCGAGAGTGTTTAGATCAAAGGTTTTATCATAATAATGAATGTCAAAATCAGTTTCCGTACGATACGTGAGGTTTCGGATATTATGGATGGTGATGTTGCTATCCTGTATTGTTGCATACGGGAGAATCGCAACATCCGGCTGCCAGTTTCGGTCATTGGAGGGCTTAATATTCATCCACCATGCCACAAGAAAACAAAAAATAATGAAATATCCGATAAGGACCCACAATCGTTTCCGTATGAAAATAAATGCTGCACCAGTACAGGCAGCAAAGCCGATGGCAATATTTGTTCTCATGGTTTCATCTGCCAGGTTTGAATAGAAGATAGCGAGTGAGGCCCACGCAGTCATACCGGCAATAATTATAGAAAGAAACAGGACGACAATAAATTTTATTGCTTTGCCCACTATGCTTAAACCCCTGATTCTCTGAGGTGCTGGAGCAAAATGCGGCGTACCTCTTCAATCGTTTCCGGATGATCCTGGGTTGAATGTCCGGAGTTTACTACAAGCTCCGAATCGACTCCTTCAATATGGGCGCTTTTGTATTCTACCACCCCATCATTCCATTTTTCCTTAGGATCTTTTCGGTTTTTTACCGCTATAATCGAATGGGCAGCAACACCTGGCGTAATGGGCATTGATGAGAGATTTTTTATGAATGGACTTTTGGGATCCATGTTGTCCGTGCTTCGGGGGACATCTTTTATAAAACGCACCGCCTTTAACTGAGGGTTCATGATGAGAACTTCCTTCATTGTGTCAGCGAGGCGAAAGGGCAACGCTATAAACTTGCTTGTGAGACGGCCAACCCAACCTCCTGCCACAAAACTTCCCCCATGGGGCGTCGCGATAAAGACAACCCTCTTAACCGAAGGGACTGGTTTGAAGAAAATGCTTCGACGAAGTGTCTCCTTGGTTTCGGGTGATGCCCTGACTTCATCAAACGGCAGATCGGTGGTCCAGAACTTCGTTCCGCTGTCAACGACAGTTAGCTTTGTCAGGAGTCCTCCCTGGCTATGGCCGATAACCACCATCTTTCTCAAGGCCGGATCTTTTCCTTCCGGATCCATTTCGTCTAATGTCTTTCGTAAGCCCTCGGCGAGGATGCCCGCTGAATAGATGATCGGATTACCCGTATTGTACGTGAACAACCAGAACTGGTAGTTCCCCCAGAGTACGGGGTCATTTGCAAGTTCGTTGAACATTTCTGCCCACCGGGCAGGGCTTGAGGCTGTTCCGTGGACAAAGATTACCGGTATACGGCCTGGCCGGTACGGCTCCATCAGAAAGATGCCATCCTGATATCTGGCTTTTTTCCCAATAAGAGAAAAATCACCCGAGAAAAGACCCTTCAGTTCAAATTTATAGACCTGTGATCCCTCAAGTGTGTATGCCATAGCAGAGCTCAGTTCGTATTCAAGGGGTACTGTTCGCCCATCAATATTCACCGTGGTTGCCTCTCCCGTGGTATAAAGCTCCAGGTTTGCCCTTACTTTTCCTGATTTTAACCCTTCTTCGGCATTATCAATCCTCAGGAACGCAGTGACGGCAACTCTTATTCTCGGAGGGATTCGAGAATATTCGGGAACTATAACCCCCTTTAACGGCTCCGTAGCAGCGATAAGGGGAGCGCCTATACCAGACCATCGGTAGCGGTTCCGTAACCCTCGAACATCAAACTCAGCTGCCTGGACAAAATCACTGAGCCTGAAAGAGCCCCACCGGAATTCATCCTCCTTGATCTTAACGATAAGCTCGCCAAATGGCAGGGGATAACTGCCTTCGCCAATCGTAACTTTGGTTCTATCAGGAGCGGTAAAGGCCTCTGCAAGACTTCTGTTATATAAGTCAAGGGCAATACGGACCCGGGGATCAGATGGGTTTGGATCAGTACGGCCGACCTTGGGAAAAAGAAAAGCATACGCGTACACAGCTGATGCACGGAAATATGACTGTGGGCCACCTGTGGAAGCATATGCATAACTCAGCTCAGCAAGCGCAAAAAATCGATCTGCTTCACTTGCCGTTGGAAGCCCCGTGTGAAGTTGCGCCAAAACTTCAGCCGGTTGTTTTCGAAACTTTTCGGATAAATCTGCACGATTCAGGATCTGCCGGGTATACGAACTCAGTTCATCGCTCGAAAGGATACTTGCGGTAAGGTTCCTCTGTACCTGCTTGGGATCGAGCTGACGTATACCAACCGGGGTGGCACACCCGCCGAGGAACATTACGAAGAGGACCAGGAGGCTCATGCAGACAACGAACTTTGGATGCATTTCGTTTTCTTTACATCGCTTCATCATATCTACCCCCCTCGTATTTTTGTACCTGCCAACTTTCCCTTCCGTATAATCCTGTATTTCTGTAAACCTCTCGGCCGGATATCCTACTTGATGATATCAGGGATGACCATCCATTCTATGCTCCAACCTTCCTGGGAACGATCAATACACAGTATACCAGCGGATTGAAATGCGATGAAAGGACTTTTTTGATCGTCACTCAAAAGACGTGCCGCCAGTCTGGCAAGGTGCGGAAGGTGACCCACGAGCATGGTGTCATCGCTCAAACGAGAAAGTCGGGCTGTCCAGATGGACGGATCATCATTGGGGGACAGACCTTCAGCATCAAATACGCCCCGCTGGACGGTAATATGGTCTGCAAGAATGGAGGCCGTTTGCTGGGCGCGTGTCTTACCGCTGTGAAATATCTCGTTTACTGAAAGACGAGCACTGGAGAGGAATTCAGCTACCTTTGTAACATCCTGGATGCCTTTCGTTGTAAGCCCCCGCGAAGGATCGATCTCAGCCGGCTTTACCTCTCCGTGGCGAACAAGGTAGAGTTTCATCTAGCTTCTGTACGATGCATTGATCTTCACATAGTCAAACGTAAGGTCTGTTGTGTAAATGTCATAGCTTGCCTTGCCGTCATGAAGGTCCACGATGAGTTCCAATTCTTTTTTATTCATGAGTTTCTTTACTTTATCCTCGTCAAACGGCACTTCCATGCCATCCCTGGCAAGAACCTCCCCCTGAAGGATAATCTCAACCTTGGCGGGTTTTACAGGAACATTCGCATCACCTGCCGCAGCGATAATCCTTCCCCAATTCGGGTCACAACCGAAAAAAGCCGTCTTTGTAAGAGGTGAAATTGCTATTCGTCGTGCGATCTTTTCGGCAACGTCTTTCCTCTGGGCACCATTCACCGTAATATGGATAACACGGGTTGCCCCTTCGCCATCGCGCACAATCATCAGTGCCAATTCTTTCATCACAGAAAAAAGGGCGTTGTAAAAAACATCAAGACAGCCGGGGTCTTCTGATCCTTGACGCGTGAAAAGCATAACCGAGTCATTGGTACTGCATTCACCATCAACGGTAATCCGTTCAAAGCTCTCTTTCGTTCCTTGAAGAAACATTCTCTGAATCTTCTCAGGAGAAGCCGGATAATCGGTAAAGATAAAAACAAGCATTGTAGCCAGGAGAGGATTGATCATCCCGGCACCCTTGGCAACGCCAACGATACTATACTCTTTTTTGCCTTTAAACGAGGCACGGGCGATCTTTGGATAGGTATCTGTTGTCATGATTGCCTGGGAAAATGATTCAACCCCGTTCTTTCTCAAGTCTTTTATGGCAGCGGGCAAAGCCTTTGCCATTGTATCGGTAGGTAATCTTCGCCCGATAACGCCTGTGGAGGCAAACACAATCTCATCATCTGCAATTTTAAGATGAGAGGATAATTGTTCGCCCAAGACCTTCAGGTCTTCAACCCCTTCCCGACCTGTACATGCATTTGCGCACCCGCTATTAACGATGAGCGCCCTCACCTGGTTGCTGCGAAGTTTTTTGTTATACTGAATGTGGGCAGACTTAACCTTATTTTTTGTATAGACAGCAGTTATGTATGCCGGTTCATCAAACACCACAAGACCAAGGTCAAGTGCTGCCTTTTTAATCCCTGATGCTATCCCTGCAAAGCGAATACCTGGAATCATGTCCACCCCCGATATACCGATGGACGATCGCTCCGCCGGCACGATCATTCGACCTCTAATCAGGCCTCATTAGGACGCTTGCAACTTCGTCCGTCGTCCTTCGTCCGTCGTCCTTCGTGTTGATTCTGCGCTATTTCCCGCAACACTTCTTATATTTCTTGCCACTCCCGCACGGGCACGGATCGTTCCTCCCGATCTTCTTTTCTTTCTTTTCCTGGGGCTGTTCATTACCAATGTTGAGGAACATAGGCGGCTGCTCGCGGGTGAGCTCCTCCCTTGCAGGATGCACTGCAAAGAGCTTCTGGACGGTATCCACTTTAACCCGCTCCATCATGTCGAGAAAAAGATCAAAGCTTTCACGCTGGTATTCCCGTAATGGGTCTTTCTGAGCGTATCCTCTCAGCCCGATACCTTCCTTCAAGTGGTCCAGTGCAAGGAGGTGCTCCTTCCAGTGTGTATCTACGGAATTAAGGGCAATAAATCGTTCAATGGCTCTCAGCTCACCATCACCGAATTCTTTATCCTTACGTTCATATACCGCACATACCTTTTCCTTCACAACATCGAGGAGGCCTTCCCGGGTCAGCTTCTTGAGATCAAGAGAGTCAAGATCGATATGAAAGAAAAAGGTCTCAAAAATCCTGTTTTTAAGGGAAACCATATCCCACTCTTCCGGATAAACCTTTTCCGGGGCACAATCAAAAACAATATTTTCGCACTGCTCATCAATCATGTCGAGGATTTGGTCTCGAACATCAGCGTTTTGCATGAATTCGCGGCGCATGCTGTATATTGTTTCCCGCTGCCTGTTCATTACATTATCGTATTCAAGGAGGTATTTCCTGATCTCGAAGTTGTGCCCTTCAACACGGGTTTGGGCGTTCTCTATGGCCTTGGAAATGAACGGGTGCTCAATGGGCATATCTTCTTCCATTCCAAGTTTTGCGAGCATGGGAGAAACCCTGTCTGATCCGAAAAGCCTCATGATCTCATCCTCAAGAGACACGTAAAATCTCGATGAACCCGGGTCTCCCTGGCGTCCTGCACGGCCCCGTAATTGGTTGTCGATCCGTCGGGATTCATGCCTTTCTGTTCCGAGAATGTGAAGGCCGCCGAGTTTGATAACCTCCTCTTTGTCCTTTTCGCAGATCTTCTTTGCTTCTTCAAGGGCTTTTGCATATTCCTCTGTATCTGTTCTCCCTTTGGCCATACTCAGGGCAAGGAATTTTGGATTACCGCCCAGGAGAATGTCAGTTCCCCTTCCTGCCATATTCGTTGAGATTGTAACAGCCTTAGACCTCCCGGCCTGGGCAATAACTTCGGCCTCACGTTCGTGGTTCTTCGCATTCAGAATATGGTGAGGGATGCCCTTCCGCTTCAGCATCTCCGATACCCTCTCGGATTTATCAATTGACAGGGTTCCAACCAGGACCGGTTTCCCTTTTTTGTAAAGCTCTTCAATTTCCGCGACGGCAGCTTTGAATTTTTCTTTCTCTGTTCTGTACACAACATCTGCATAGTTCGTTCTGATGAGAGGCCTATTGGTTGGAATTACCATCACGTCGAGATTATAGATCTTCTTGAACTCCACTGCCTCGGTGTCAGCAGTTCCCGTCATTCCGGCAAGCTTTTTGTACATTCTGAAATAGTTCTGAAAGGTTACCGTGGCAAGGGTCTGGTTTTCCCGCTCGATTTTTACATTTTCCTTGGCTTCGAGGGCCTGGTGGAGTCCGTCGCTGAAGCGCCTGCCTGGCATGAGTCGTCCGGTAAACTCATCAACGATAATAACCTGACCATCTTTCACGATGTAATCGACATCTCTCTGAAAAAGGTTATGAGCCTTCAATGCCTGGTTAATATGATGGAGAAGGTCAACATATTTGGGGTCATAAAGATTGTCAACGTTAATAATCTTCTCGATCCGTGCAACGCCTTCTTCTGTGAGGTAAGCGCTCTTTGCCTTCTCGTCTACTATAAAATCTTTGTCTTTTTTAATTTGATAGATTAAACGGTTAATCTTATAATATTTGTCCGTCGATTCCTCTGCAGGGCCTGAGATGATTAACGGTGTTCTGGCTTCATCGATAAGGATGCTGTCAACCTCATCAACAATAGCATAGTTGAACTCCCTCTGGACGCATTCATCCAGGGAGTATTTCATATTGTCTCTGAGATAATCAAATCCAAACTCATTGTTAGTCCCATACGTTACATCGCTTGCATACGCAGCCCTTCTCTCATCATCATCAAGGCCATGGACAATAACACCAACCGAAAGCCCGAGAAATTTATAAATGGGGCCCATCCACTCTGCGTCTCTTTTTGCCAAATAATCATTGACTGTGACAACGTGGACACCAAGTCCGGTAAGGGCATTGAGATAAACCGGCAAGGTCGCGACAAGTGTTTTTCCCTCGCCTGTAGCCATTTCAGCAATCTTCCCTTCGTGGAGAACTACGCCACCAATGAGCTGGACATCAAAATGACGCATTCCAACCATTCTTTGCGATGCTTCACGAACTGCTGCAAATGCCTCAGGTAAAAGAGAGTCGAGATCTTCTCCTTGTGCAAGACGTTCTCGAAATTCTGGAGTTTTTGCCTTGAGCTGTTCTTCAGAGAGCGCCTTATACTCCTGTTCAAGGCTGTTGATTTTTTCAACAAGCGGTTGGATCCGTTTCAGCTCCCGCTCATTTTTTGTTCCGATAATCTTCTTGAGAATGTTTGTTATCATGGTTGAATATTATACCTGTGGATGTTTTAGGCTGTCAATGTACGGAATGTGTTTATCAGGCCAGCTTCACACGGAGAGCCGGCCCAAGGTTATAAGTTCGTATTGCCTGTTTGCACCCATCACGCGTCATGCGTCACGGGTCTTGTATGTTAGTCTCTCAGGGTTGCCACAAGCCTCTCGGGGTGGAGAATAATATTCAAAGCATCGACAACATTTTTTACAACAAGGTCTGCTTCTTTTATGAGAGTGTTGGAGCACCCCTCTTCACCGATCACACCGATGCCTAATGCTGCTTCCTTTAGCATCAACACATCGTTGTTTCCATTCCCGATGGCAGCAACTTTTTCAGGACCAAGCTCTTTGACGATGCGTGCTTTTTCTTTGCCGCTTGCCTCTTTGCCAACCTTGATAATTCTGAAACCTACCGAAGTTCCTTCACTATCAATATTTCCATATGTATCTGCCGTAATGATAAAAAGCTTGATATACCGGGAGATCTTTTCTAACAACTCCTTAACGCCATCTTTCGGCTTACCGTCAAATGCAACTGTGCCATTGTAATCAATAACCAGATACTCTATATCAAGATCCCCCCAACCAGGAATGGACACGCTTATCATACATACCTCCTCGAATTTTATCAGTCCGTATTGTACCACATTTCACACCATTTTAAACATAAATTTTGGGAATGATTATGATTTCAAAGGCAGGGAATAGGCGCAGGGTTATAAGCCATGGGTAATGGGCAGAACCCGTGACGCGTAACGCGTAATCCGTGATCAGCTATTTTGACCCATTCCGCATCATTGATTGCTCATCAGGGCTTTTACGCTTTTCTCTTTGAATTTTCTCTGATACACGGTAAAATCATGGAAGCAGTATTGAGTTTCAGGTTGCAAGTTTCGAGTTTCGAGACAAACCTAAAACATCAGAAATCAACATCAGGAGAATTTCCAAGCATGGTAAAACCAACATGGGAAGTTGAATGCGTTATTTACGACTGTGACGGGGTACTGTTTGATTCCCTCGACGCGAATTCGCGCCTCTATAATTACATTGCCACATCAACAGAGCGCGGGCCCCTCACCCCCGATGAATTATGGTACTGTCATACCCATACCGTGTATGAATCGATCAATCATCTCTTCAAGCACGATGGCAGGCTCGAACAAAAGGCTCTTGACCTTTTGAAAACAGTCAATCTTGGTGATTTCGTGGTTTACCTAAAGATGGAGCCAAACCTTATTGAAACGTTGACCGCCTTGAAAGAACGAAAAATTGGCAGAGCAATCAGCACCAACAGAACCACATCCATGAAATATATTATGGAGAGGTTCAATCTTGATCCATACTTTGAAATGGTTGTCACGGCCCTTGATGTAAAACACCCGAAGCCTCATCCGGAATCTGTAGAGAAGATTCTTACAGCGCTGAAATATGACAGAAAAAAGACACTGTACATTGGAGATTCTGGTGTAGATAGAGAAACTGCCCTTTCCTCAGGTGTGAAGTTTATCGCTTATAAAAATAAAGAAATCGCAGAAGATGGTTTTATAGATGACCACCGTGCTCTGCTTGATTTTCTTTCGACCGAGGGGCATTCTCGATGATAACCTTCTTTTTTACGAGAAGGGTATAGATTGGCCCTGACAGAACATACAGGGACGTCACAGCAAAAAGCGTTACCTCCGGCTCAATGAATATTATGACAAGAAAAAGAATAGCTGCCACAGTTGACCTGAATGGTCTTCCCCTGAAAAATGCCATGTCCTTGAAACTGTAATAGCGGATATCGCTCACCATCAGCAGGGCAAGGATGTAGACAAGTATAGGCATAAAGACCGTTTTGATCCCATCGGCATAACCCATCCAGGAATAGAAAAAAACGCTTCCTGCAATCGTTGCAGCTGCGGCAGGTATGGGGAGGCCAAGGAAATTCTTCTTCTGGGCATTATCCACCTGTACGTTGAACCGTGCAAGCCGCAAGGCTCCGCACGCTACAAACAAGAATGCCGCAAGCCAGCCAAATCGTCCATAGTCCTTCAGGGCCCACATATAGACAAGAATCCCAGGGGCAACCCCAAATGCTATAACATCGGACAATGAATCGTACTCTACGCCAAAACGACTTGATGAGCCTGTCAACCGTGCCACCCTTCCATCTAACATGTCGAATATTCCTGATACAAAAACTGCGTATGCAGCATGGGTAAATTTCATATTGATACTTGCCACGATGGCGTAGAAACCAGCAAAAAGGCTAATGGATGTTAACAGGTTGGGAAGTATATAAATTCCTTTATGTTTTTTTCTTTTCATAGTGTCCCCCTTTTCTGTGCCAAGGGCGTTTTTCCTGCTGTTACCATTTGGTGTAATTTTACCATACATTGATATGACTTGGGAAAATAGATATCAACCCTTGAACCAAATGCAATGATACCTAACGGATCACACCGCTTCACTTCATCGCCCTCATGTACATAGGATGTAATCCTTCGAGCAAGAAAACCGGCAATTTGCACAACAAGAATCTTTTCATCATGTTCTGAAATAAGAATATAGTTCCTTTCGTTCTCTTTGTCGACATCAGTTTTCCATGCAAGGGCAAACTTTCCCGGCAGATGCTCAACCCGTTCAACACGTCCAGCCAGAGGAGCTCTGTTTACATGTACACTTGCAAGGGACATAAAGATACTTACCCGTATCGCCTGATAACCAAGATATGTATGCTCCATCATTTCCTTTATCTCTGTGACTTTTCCATCCGCTGGCGATACAAGGAAATCTCTGGGTTCATGCGAATACCGTTTTGGATTACGAAAAAAGAAGAGGCAGAAAAAAAAGAAAAAGAGGCTTAAAACAGCTAAGGTGTAATAGAAAAGTATGTAAAAAATGATCGAAAGAACAAGGGAAGGGATGATGAATTTCATCCCTTCCCTTGCAATAGGGATTTCTTTCAATCCTTTCTCCCGATCCATCCCATCATTGCCCGGAGTTGCTTCCCTACTTTTTCAATCAGGTGTTCGCCATCAATTCTTTTTATCGCATTATATACTGGCCGGCCGGCCATGTTCTCAAGGATCCACTCACGCGCGAACTCGCCGCTCTGGATCTCCTGAAGGATTGCTCTCATTTCTTCCCTCGTCTCTTCGGAGATAACCCTTCTTCCCCTTGTCATATCGCCGTACTCTGCGGTATCACTGATGGAGTATCGCATATAGGAAATACCCCCTTCATATAAGAGGTCGACAATAAGTTTCAATTCATGAAGACACTCAAAGTACGCAATCTCCGGTTGATAACCAGCCTCGACGAGCGTATCAAAACCAGCCCTCACAAGCTCCGATGCCCCACCACAGAGAACGGCCTGTTCACCGAAAAGGTCTGTCTCAGTCTCTTCGGCAAAGGTTGTCTCGAGGACTCCAGCCCGCGTGGCCCCAATCCCTTTCGCGTAGGCGAGGGCCTTTTTCTTGGCCTTTTTCGAAAAATCCTGATAAACGGCAATAAGCGAAGGAACGCCGGCTCCTCGTTCAAATTCACGTCGCACAAGGTGTCCAGGTCCTTTTGGTGCAACCATGATAACATCGACATCAGAAGGAGGTAGAATCTGGCCATAATGGATATTAAAACCATGGGAAAAAACGAGGGTCTTACCCTTCTTGAGATTATCTTTGATCTCAGTTTTATAGAGTTGAGCCTGAAGATTGTCCTGTGCCAAAATCTGTATCAGGTCAGCCTTTTTTGATGCCTCTGCAGCTGATACAGGCTTAAAACCATGGTCAATCGCAAGCGTGTAATTCTCTGTTCCCTTCAGCTCTGCAACAATAACATCAATCCCGCTGTCCCTGAGGTTCTGCGCCTGAGCATGTCCCTGGCTTCCATAACCAATTATAGCTACCTTTGATCCTTTCAGGACTCCAAGGTCCGCATCTTTATCGTAATACATCTTAGCCATTGTCCTCTCCTCCTTGAGTTTGTTTTTCTTTCAGCTTTATAACCTTGTCTCCTCGTGCCATGGCAATAGGTCCGGTTCTTACTAATTCCTTAATACCAAGTGGTTTTATGAGATTTATAAAAGCCTGTATCTTCTCCTCGTCACCAGTTATAAGCAACGTATAGGTCTTTGGAGACACATCGATAATCTTCCCCCGGAAGATTTCCACCATTCTGAGGATTTCTTCGCGAGTTCTTTCTTCGGCGTTTACCTTGACGAGCACCATTTCCCTCGAAACATAGTCTAACTCCTTTAAATCTACTACCTTGATAACGTTTATGAGTTTGTTCAGCTGCTTCAGTACCTGCTCGATGATAGCATCATTTCCACTCGTCACGATAGTCATCGTAGAGATGGTAGGATCAAGAGATTCTGCAACACACAGACTCTCAATATTAAACCCTCTGCCGCTGAATAACCCTGCCACCCGCGACAACACGCCAAATTCATTTTCAACAAGTACGGAAATAATGTGTCTCACCGTCTCCTCCTAAACGAGAAGCATTTCTCTTAGGGGCGCTCCGGCAGGAACCATTGGATAAACGCTTTCCTCTGGATTGACCTTTACATCAATCAGGGTTGGTCTGCCATTATGAAAGGCCTCTCGCAAAACTGATTCAACCTCATCTTCAGTCTCTATCCTATACCCTGCAGCACCATATGCATCTGCAAGCTTCACAAAATCTGGTGCACACTCGATACAGGTCCACGTATACCGTTTTTGATAGAAGAGTTCCTGCCATTGTCGAACCATCCCAAGATAACCATTGTTGAGAATAACAACCTTAACAGGAAGATTAAACTGAACCGCCGTTCCAAGTTCTTGAATATTCATCTGGATGCTACCGTCACCTGCGATATCAACAACAAGGCTCTTTGGATACGCGACCTGAGCTCCGATCGCTGCAGGGAATCCAAACCCCATGGTGCCGAGTCCGCCTGATGTGAGAAAGGTCCTCGGTTTAAGAAATTTGAAGAATTGGGCAGTCCACATCTGATTCTGTCCAACCTCCGTGGTGATAATTGCCTTACCTTTTGTCAGCTCAAACACCTTTTCAATAACATATTGAGGTTTCACCGTACCATTCCGGACATAGGTCAACGGAAAATCCTTCTTCCACTGGTCAGTTTCCCGGAGCCATGGTCCAATGGACGCTTTATAGTCCGTGAATTCTTCCTTTTCCGCGTCAACGATCTCGATCATCTTTTTCAGAACATTCTTCGAATCGCCAACGATTGGAATATCAACTTTGATGTTCTTGCTGATTGAGGTAGGATCTATATCTACATGAATGATCTTTGCATGGGGGGCAAACTCATCTACCTTTCCTGTAGCCCTGTCGTCGAAGCGTGCCCCAATCGCAATGATAAGGTCGGAGCTGGTGATGGCCATATTCGCTGCATATGTTCCGTGCATGCCCAGCATACCGAGAAAAAGTTTATGGTTACCGGGAAAACCGCCCAACCCCATGAGGGTATTCACAACGGGAATAGAAAGGTGTTCCGCCAACTTTAAGAGCTCTGCAGATGCGCCAGACGTAATGATGCCACCCCCTGTATAGAATACAGGCTTTTTCGAAGCTGCAACCTGCTTCACAGCTTTCTTTATCTGACCTACATGCCCAATATACGTAGGCTGATAGCTCCGGATATGCACCTTTTCCGGATACTTGAAGTCACACATTGCCGAGCTGACATCCTTGGGAATGTCCACAAGCACAGGTCCCGGTCGCCCTGAACGGGCAATATAGAAAGCTTCTTTTATGATTCGTGCAAGGTCTTTGACATCCTTAACGAGGTAGCTATGTTTCGTGCATGGTCTCGTGATACCCACAATATCTGCCTCTTGAAAGGCATCATTGCCAATGAGCATTGTATTTACCTGACAGGTAAAAATTACAAGGGGAATGGAATCCATATAGGCTGTGGCAATTCCAGTAACCGTATTTGTTGCGCCCGGCCCTGAAGTGACGAGAGAAACACCTACCTTGCCGGATGCCCGCGCAAACCCATCAGAGGCATGGACTGCTCCCTGCTCATGACGCACCACAATCTGACGGATTTCGCTATGGTCAGTAAGCGCATCGGTAATGTTGAGCGTTGCACCACCGGGATAACAGAATATGTTCTCAACGCCTTCCATTTTGAGGCATTCTACAAATATTTGAGCACCTGTTTTCTTCAACCCTTCTCCCCTTTTTTTAATTCCTCACCAACCCTCTCCATGATGTCTTTGAAGTACAATTTTTTTTTCTTTAAAACCTTTACTTCCATCTCTTCGTCGTCCGTTAGGTAAGGCTTTTTCATTAACATCTGCAGCCTTCGGTCAAGGGTGGCGTGTTGAGTTTTCGCCCGGTTATAGATATCTTCTTTACTTTCGCTTTGTTCCATGGGCAATGGTAGATTAATCTATAAAACTTAGTAAGAAAAGTCAAATATTACCACAGAATCCTGCTGTTTGGATTTAAAAAACTGAACCTCCAATTGGATCTCCCGCACTATTAAAAATTGGTAATGTTTCGGCAATATTCTGGTTAGTCTCCCAAGTATATTATAATATGTAAAAATATGTTTTTCGTAAGAGGTATATCCATACGTTTTGTACAAAACCAAACATTAAAAAACTTACTATATCTTTTATTTATTATTATACCTCTCTTCTCTTTCGGTCTCTCAAACCACGGACTCTGGTCTGCAGACGAACCAAGGGTGGCGGAGATTGGAAGGGAGATGGCCCTCACGGGAAACTGGGCAGTGCCCATGCTCAACCAGAGGCCATTTCTTGAAGAACCACCTCTATACTATGGTGCTTTGGCACTAACCTTTAAAACATTCGGTATTTCAGACAAAGTGGTGAGAATACCATCGGCAATCTTTGCGTTTGCCACCATTCTCATCCTCTTCTTTACGGTAAATTTCCTGTTTGAACCGAGGATTGCCTTGCTCTCTGGGGTCATCCTCGCAACTACCGGGGAGTACTTCAGGGTCGCCCATACGGTCATCGTAGATAGTGCGCTTACTTTTTTTATTGTATCCAGCATGTGCCTTTTTATTATCGGATACCTGTCTGACAACAACAGGAATAAACTTCTGTATTACGTTTCCATGTATGTTGCAGCCACCTTGGCCTTTTACTCCAAGGGTTTCATCGGTATCGTCATTCCATGTCTCGGTATTCTCGCCTTTCTGATTGCGGATAGGAATTTCAAAGAAATAATTAGGATGCGGCTATGGCTCGGTGTTCTTGTCTTCCTCTTTCTGACTCTTCCCTGGTTCATTGCCCTGTGGCAACAAGGCGGGAAGGAATATCTCGATGTCTTTCTTATCCATAATCATCTTCAGAGATTCCTGCCAGGTAGCCTTGCAGGAACTATCTCAGGGGAAGCATCCGGTCACCACCATCCTTTCTACTATTATCTTACTGAGTTCCCCATCGGCTTTCTCCCGTGGAGTATACTGCTTATACCGGTTTTAATCCATGCTTTTTCGAGATCAGATAAATCCGAAACACCACCTGAGAAAGGTCGTCTTTTTGCAAAATGCTGGTTTTTCGCAGGGATCATCTTTCTGAGTGTTGCTTCAACAAAAAGAACCCTTTACCTGATGCCGATCTTTGCACCCATTGCGATACTTACCTCTCTATTCATAGAATCCACACTGATCTCACATCCAATAAACAGATTGGGAAAAACATTTCTTTGGGTCTTTGCCTTTGCCCTCGCCTTCATTGGCATAGGGGCGACTCCCATCTTTCTCTTTTTCAAAAAGATTTATCCGTTCGATGTCCCAGACAGTTTGTTTCTTTCTTTCGTCGTTTTTTCCTTGCTCATGGTGACACTCTCTATTGCTGCAGTCCGGTATCTCTTGAGCAGCGATCTGAATCGATACTGGATCGCGAACATAGCCTCAATCGTTATAGGGCTTGTTTTTGTTGTACTCATTGTTGCACCTGTTGTCGATCGCCACAAAAGCTTCGTCCCTTTCTGCCAGAAGGTGATGGCTGCTGTACCTATCAATGAGCCCCTCTATACCTACAAACCTGATGAAACCTTAAGAGGTGCTGTGCCATTTTACACCGGGCGCTATCTCACTGAGATACATGGATTGGAGCAGATGGAACAAATCGTTGAGACGAAGGAACGGCTCTTTGTAATAACTAGGGACAAAAAAAAGAAAGCCGAGAACGAGATGCTATCGATTGGAGGGTTATTTGTTGTCTTTCAAAAAAATATGGGGCTCGAGCGAACGCTGTCGCTCTTTGAAAAAAAAATGTCGTGTGTATCACAACAAGACTCAGCTCTCCGAAAACGACGTAATGAATAGGGATTGATCCTGTGTTTTCCCGGTTGTTGGGCATGCTCCACAAACAACCTCGTGGAGGTGCAAATAGATTAATGGCTGCAAGGCTTAGATTTGTAAGATATTTGGGGCCGCTCATGCCTGTCTTTGGTTTTTTTCTTGCTTCACTCATTTTCTTGAGTTTATCCCGACTCTGTTTTGTGGCGTGGAAATGGGACCGGGTAACAGCAGTTCATGGTCTGTGGACCGTTCTCGGGTTTGGTCTCCGCATGGACACATTGCTTCTGTCCATAGTCATAGCATTGCCCACTGTGATATGTCTTCTTTTGCCCGCGAGGGAAAAGGTTCACCGTATGTGGCATCCGATTCAGTCGCTGTGGCTGACTGCTTGTGGTGCACTTATCGTTTTCATGGAGCTGGCCACGCCATCCTTTGTAAAACAATTCGGCGTCCGTCCTGATCGTCTCTTCTTTGAATATCTCGATCACCCACAGGAGGTTTTTCTCACTATTTGGGCTAATTACAAAGTAATGATCATCCTCGAAATAGCTGTGGTTGCTTTAACGATATGGGCTGCCTGGAAAATGAGTCAAAAACTTTGCCGAGTCTCTCAGGTCTGGACAGCAAAACAAAGGTTACTCGCTGTCCCCTTGATACTCGTTGTTCTTTTTGTTGGTGCCCGATCCAGTTTTGACCACCGACCTGCGAATATGAGCACGGTTGCCTTCTGCGGTGATCCGTTAGTCAACACATTAAGCGTCAGCTCCACCTATTCCGTCGCATATGCTATTTTCGGATTGGGTGGTGAGACGGATTTGGTTTATCAATACGGTAAGATGGCTGATGAAGAGGTAATTCAGCGCGTACATAAGGGGATGGGCCTTCCAGAATCCGCCTTTACAAATTTTAATATTCCCACACTCCATCGGCAGTTTCCGAAGATCAAACGTGAACGACCGTTAAATCTGGTCATTATTCTTGAGGAAAGCCTTGGTTTTGAGTATGTTCAATCCCTGGGAGGTCTTCCCTTGACCCCGGAGCTTGAAAGACTTTCTCAGAAAAGTCTCTGGTTCAGCCGGCTTTATGCCACAGGAACCCGCTCCATCAGGGGAGTCGAGGCAGTTGTAACGGGTTTACCGCCAACACCAGCCCGAAGCGTTCTCAAGCTAAACCTTGCACAGCACGGTTTCTTCTCGCTTGCCAGTCTCCTCAAAAGGCACGGGTATACCACGCAGTTCATCTACGGCGGGGATAGCCAGTTTGACAACATGAAGGGCTTTTTCCTGGGAAATGGTTTCGATCGAATGATTGATGAAAAGGACTTTGGAAAAGACGTTTTCCATGGTACATGGGGGGTCTCTGATGAAGACCTCTTTAACCAAACACACAGGGAACTGCTTGCTTACGGGGATAAGCCGTTTTTCGCTATGGTATTCACCGTATCCAACCACCCTCCGTTTGAATTTCCCGATGGCCGAATTGATCTTCGGGGAAAGCGTAAGAATACCATTGAAAATGCGGTACGGTATGCTGATTATGCCCTTGGGAAGTTTTTTGACCGCGCCCGGAATGCTCCGTACTGGAAAAATACCGTGTTTCTCGTGGTAGCCGACCATGAAGACAAAGTTCCTGGTGACGATTTGGTGCCTATTAAATACTTTCATATTCCAGCGCTGATTATTGGGTCAGACATCACGGCCGGTGTTTACGATAAAGTGGCGAGCCAGATGGACTTGCCTCCCACCATGCTGTCGATAATGGGCATCGAGTCGATCCATCCCATGCAGGGACATGACCTGCTGCAGATGCCCAAGAATCATCCGGGACGAGCCGTAATGCAGTTTGACAACAATCAGGCGTATATGGTTGGCGATCAGGTCGTAATCCACATTCCCAACAAGCCTGCCTCCCAATTTGTTTTCCGTAACGGCAAGCTTGAACCCGCGCCAAAACAGCCCGAGATGATACGGGATGCCCTGGCTCAAGCCCTGTGGCCTGTTCATGCCTACCGCGAGAGACAATATCGGTTTGATGAAAGACATATAACGCAGGGGAAGCCCCGAGTTATAGGATTAAAAACGTTAGGGGAATAAGAAAATTATGAACGCTATTTTCCCATAAGACCAGAAATATGCCATTACAGGAAGAATTTGAACGCTCCGGTTCCTGGTTGTTTCGATGGCGGAGTTATTTGCCATTAGCTTTTGTCGGCGTTTTTCTGTTGGCCATGGGCGAATATCGCTATCCGGGTAATAGTGAGACATTAGACCATCTATGGGAAGGGTTCTGTCTCCTTGTAAGTTTTTTTGGATTTGGTATTCGCATTGCTACGGTTGGGTACACTGCAGAAGCAACATCGGGAAGGAATACGAAGAGACAAGTGGCAAGCTCATTAAATATTACTGGAATGTATTCTCTCCTCAGACATCCGCTCTATCTTGGCAATTTCTTTATGCTCTTGGGAGTTGTTCTATTTGCCCATCTGTGGTGGTTGACGTTGATATATATTCTGGCGTTCTGGTTGTATTACGAAAGGATTATGTTTACCGAAGAAGCTTTCTTAAGAAAGAAATTCGACAATGAATATCTGACATGGGCAAATAATACGCCTGCTTTTATTCCCCGGTTCAAGAATTACAGAAAGCCAGATTTACCGTTCTCATGGAAAAAAGTGTTGAGAAAAGAGTACAATGGATTTTTTGCAATCATTATATCAATGTTCATTCTTGAAGAAATTGGAGAGATAATTATAAACGGAAAGCTTGAATTTGACCTCCACTGGATAATCCTTGTGTCCCTTTGTTTTATCGCTTGGGCAACCTTAAGAACCATAAAGAATAGGACAGCTTGGTTCCGTGAAAGTGACAGATGATTGCGTTGAGGATTCATCAAGCTTTCTTTCGGATTGCTCCTTATCCGGCAGTTCGCTCCACTCTTCTCATCGAAGCTGCAAATATAAAAAAAGCTATCAGGGCCATAATTCCTCCAAAAATAAATGGGACCCCAGGACTGATATACTTCCACAGAAAACCAGCTATAAGGGATGAGAGAAAGGTGGTAAGGCCAATGAGGGTCTGGTAAATACCGTATATGGTGCCCGTAAAATCATTTTTTACGAGAAGTGAGATATAGGCCTTGCCAATACCTTCCGTAAGGGCCATATAGATACCGTACAGAGGAAAAAGGACCCAGAGAAGATGCTGATCTGTAATGATCCCGAAGAGAAAATAGACGAGAGCGAAGAGACAAAAGCCCCAGAGAATAACCTTTTTTTGCCCTATTTTATCTGAAATAATTCCGGCGGGATGGGAAAGAACGGCGTAGAAGAAATTAAAAAGTGTATAGACGACAATCGTGAGACTCAAAGAAAGTCCCAGGTTATGAGCCCTCAGAATCAGGAAAGCATCTGAACTGTTTCCGATGGCAAATATAACACTGACGAAAAGAAACACTTTAAAATCTCGGCTCAAATTTATATCATGCAACCGAATCGAAGGAGCATGCGTCCTATTTTGCTGCTTTCGTATATCCTTCACAAATACAGCGAGGAGTATAATGCCAATTACCGAAGGGATAACGGCGAGAAAGAAAATAAATCTGAGATTATCACCAAACGTACTCATTAGAGCAAGGGCTACAAGGGGGCCTGTCAGAGCACCCATCGTATCGATTGCACGATGAAACCCGAAGACGCTTCCCCTGTATTGCGCTTCGCTGCTCTCCGAGATAAGGGCATCGCGGGCCGCTATTCGTATCCCTTTCCCAAAACGGTCGACAAACCTTCCGCCCAACACCATAGACCAGTGAAAAGCGGCTGCCATAACTGCCTTGGAAAGGGCTGACAACCCGTATCCGACAACCATGAAAGGCTTTCTGCTCCTCAACGTATCGGAAAACCAACCTGAAAAGACGCGCAAAATGCTGGCTGTTGATTCGGCGATCCCTTCGATCAGGCCGACAATAGTCACCGGTGCCCCCAAGACTGTTGTCAAGAAAATCGGCACAATGGGGTATATCATCTCAGAGGCAATATCATTGAAAAAACTGACCAGGCCGATGACAAAAACATTTTTTGTAATTCCCCTTTGTGCACCTTGCATGAATCGTCTCATCCCGAATAAATTCCGCAAATCATTTTCTCAGGAACAGAACACGCACTTAAAATATGTACCCGTTGCCCTTAAACCGTGCCCGGAAAGAAACGAAGGCAAAGTGTCCTGCTGGCATCAATGACAAGACCACACCATTCAAGCAATACAGGAAAAACATTGTCCGGCATGTTTCGCTTAAGCTCGGGGTATGATTACCGTAAATGTGCTCCCATGACCCAAAGAGCTTTCAACTGACAAAGAACCGCCCAGAGAAAGGGCGAAAGCACGCGCCAGACTCAATCCAAGGCCACTACCCGGTTCTGACCTGCTCCTGTCAGCCCGGAAGAATTTCTCAAAGATGCGGGTTTTGTCTTTTTCGGGTATTCCTATTCCTGTATCTTGTACTTCGATCATGGTCTCTTTTGCGCCACTGCTCACGGATACCGTTATAATTCCTTCGGGTGGGGTAAATTTTATTGCGTTGTCCAGAAGATTTCCCACGATTCGCTGGAGCTTCCGCCTATCGCTATGGAGCTTTGCGCCGGAAGGCGCCTGAACGTTTATGGTGATATTCTTGTCCTCAGCCATGGGCAGAAAAAGGCCGACTGCATCCTGAACGATTTCATTGACATCAATCTCTTCGATAACAAGTTTCGAAACTCCAGCCTCTGCCTCCGAAATATCAAGCACGGTATTAATCATAGCAAGGAGGCGGTCACATTGTTCGACAATATCTCCTGCCAACAACCGATGGTCTTCAGAGGAAGATTCGTTCGTTAACGCCGCCTCCGCAATACCTCTCATCCTCGTAATCGGGCTTCTCAGATCATGGGCTATGCTATCATTCGTCTCCTTCATCCCCTGAATTAGAGCATTGATTCTGTCGAGCATGGTGTTGAAGGTCGTAGCCAACCGATCGATCTCATCCTGACGACCCGTTATCGTCACTCGTTCCTTCAGCGCACCTCCAGCCACAGCTTCAGCAGTTCTCGTTAAATGCACAACACCGGATAAAGCCCGTTTGGCCATAAACCAACCCACACAAATTGATCCAAGAGCCACACCAGCTAGTGAATAACCGAAAAATCTCCGGTAAGCCTCAAGGAGTTCATGAAGAGAGTATGGGGAAAGGTGAACATGGTGAATACCGCGAAGGAGGAGGAGGCTAAAGGCTATGACTACAATCAGCATACCACCCGTGAAAAACGCTGCGTACCAAACCGTAAGCCGGAAGGCGACGGAATGACGTAGCCTAAGAATCCTCTCTGAGAACATACCCAGCCCCCCGCACGGTCTCGATAAGTTGCTTTTGGAAACCTTTATTGATTTTGTCTCGTAATCTGCTTATTCTTGTCTCGACTACATTTGTCTGGGGATCAAAGTTATAATCCCAAACGTTTTCCATGATCATCGTCTTCGAGACTACCCGTCCGGCATTCCTCATGAGGTATTCGAGTAAGGCAAATTCCCGCGGTTGCAGATCGATTGTCCGCCCTGCCCGAATGACACGTCTTGCCAGTATATCGATTGAAAGGTCTCCGACTGTAAGGTGCGTAGCATCTGGTATGTTGTGCGCTCTCCGGACAAGCGCATGGATGCGCGCCATCAGTTCGGCAAAGGCAAATGGTTTCGTGAGATAATCATCACTACCCTCCTCTAAGCCGCGCACCCGATCTTCAACAGATCGTTTTGCGCTGAGAATAATCACCGGTATTTTTATTCCTTGTCGACGCATCTCCGAGATCAGAGATAGGCCATCACGTTTCGGTAACATGAGATCTACGATTGCGACATCATACGTTTCAGTCAGCGCTCTATGAAGACCATCTTCGCCATTCTCTACGTGGTCCACAACGTGGCCTGCTTCTTTGAGGCCTTTCACGACAAAAGACGCAATGGACTTATCGTCTTCAACGTGGAGAATTCGCATACCAGCATCCTTTCATGAGATACAGACTGTTTTGATTATTAAGTCTGTATGGTTTAAAAAAATCAATACGAAATAAAATCATATTTTTTGCCTCTCATTATAATATATTTTTTCTGTTTCGGATAATTACAACCATCAATATTGCCAAATAGTAATGTTTCAGCAANATTTCAGTTAAGTTTTACACGTTATCATAATGCAANCGGTGCACGATTTATCNATCTTGAGAACCAGCCCATTCNTGTGAGCGAGGGNGAGGTTCAGGCAGNGTTTGCTGACCGAGGCGGCGACGTGAGCCCTTTAATAGATATTTATTGAAAAATATCAGATATTGGCATATAAAAACCGTTGAATGGATACCAAACCCTATATTTCAGTTCTTATCCCCCTTCTTAACGAACAGGAATCATTACCTGAGCTTCAGCAGAGACTTCATGATGCCCTTGAAGCCATTGGCAAACCTTATGAGATTATCTATATAAACGATGGGAGCACTGACAACACCCAGTGTATCCTCGAGAACTTTCATCAACGCTTCCCAGCCGTCAAGGTTATTGAGTTCAACAGGAACTATGGCCAGCACATGGCTCTCTTTGCAGGTTTTCAAAGCTGCCAGGGAGATATCATTGTTACCATAGATGGGGACCTCCAGAATCCTCCTGAAGAAATACCAAAGCTGATCAGCAAGATGGAGGAAGGGTATGAGGTTGTCGCAACGTTTCGTAAAAAGCGTCAGGACTCCCTCTTCCGGAGGTTTGCGTCAAGTATTGTCAACAAGATAACGTCGAGGCTCGTGGGAGTTAAGCTGAAAGATTACGGATGCATGCTTCGCGCATATTCACGCCCCGTCATCGACCACATTAACATGTGTACCGAATCATCGAGCTTTATCCCTGCCCTTGCAAATACCTTTGCACGGAAGATTGTGGAAATTGAGGTGGCCCACGAAGAGAGAAAGAAGGGACAGTCAAAATACGGCATCTTTAAACTGCTCCGTCTCAATTTCGACCTTATGACGAGTTTCTCCCTCCTGCCCATCCAGTTTATTGGTGTTCTTGGCAGCATCATAGCTGTCCTGGGCCTTCTCTTCGCTGCTTTTCTTTTCATCCGAAGGTTAATTATAGGCCCTGAGTCAGAGGGAGCCTTTACCCTCTTCGGAATCCTCTTCTTTTTTATAGGGATTCAAATCTTTGCTCTTGGCATTATTGGTGAATATATCGGAAGGATCTATCAGGAAGTCCGAAGAAGACCCCGTTTTGTAATCAAGAAGGAACTGTTGTGAAGGCAGCTGTTTTTGCCTATCACGAGATCGGCTATGTCTGCCTCGAAGAGTTAATTGAATTTGGCGTCCATGTCCAATGTTTGTTTACCCATGAGGATGACCCGAACGAAGAGGTATGGTTTAGGAGACCTGTGGAGCTTGCCAGAAAAAGAAACATTCCGGTTTATACCCCGGAAAGCTTGAAAGAACCGTCTTGGGCAACAATGATCTCAGATATGAAACCAGATGTCATTTTTTCCTTCTACTATAGGAACCTGATACCGAGAGAAATTCTCTCAATCCCATCGATTGGCGCATTCAATCTCCACGGATCTCTGCTCCCAAAATTCAGAGGAAGATGTCCCGTCAACTGGGTATTGATTGAAGGCGAAAAAAGAACAGGCATTACCCTGCACTATATGGTGGAAAAGCCCGATGCCGGTGATATCATTGCTCAACGGCCGGTAGATATATCGTTTGATGACAATGCATACACATTATTCATGAAATTGGCGACCGAAGCACGGATACTCATGAAAGAAATTCTGCCACATATCAAAAATATATCATTCATCGGTAAACCCCAGACTGACATAGGACAACCATCCTATTTTGGGGGAAGAAAACCAGAAGATGGTCTCATCTCCTGGCAGAAAGACGCGATCTCAATCTATAATCTGACTCGGGCAGTAACCCATCCATATCCAGGGGCATTCACATTTCTCGACGGTAAAAAATTCTTTATCTGGAAGGCCTACCCGCTGCAAGAACAATCGCACGCCCTTCCCGGGTGTGTCATCTCAACAAAACCACTCGTCGTCAATACATGCATGGGATCCCTTAAACTGCTTAAGGTACAATTAGAGGGAGAGGACGAGGTTGATGGTGAGGTCTTTGCTGAAAACCATGATATAAAAAATAAAGTTCTCGGAGGAAACACATGAAGATTCTGGTGCTTGGCGTGAACGGATTCATAGGAAATAGCCTCGTTGCCAAGATTTTGAATGACACGGACTGGGAAGTATACGGCATGGATATCAGGAATGATAAGCTTGATGCATGCCTCGGAAACAATCGCTTCCACTATGTAGAAGGCGACATCGGCATCAACAAGGAATGGATTGAATACCATGTTAAAAAGTGTGATGTTGTGATGCCCCTCGTTGCTATTGCTACACCGGCTACCTATGTTCGAGAACCCCTGAAGGTCTTTGAACTTGACTTTGAAGAGAACTTGGCCATTGTTCGCCTCTGCGTAAAGTACAACAAAAGACTTCTCTTCCCTTCTACATCTGAGGTGTACGGTATGTGCACTGATTCGGAGTTCGATGAGGATGAAAGCAATCTGGTCCTTGGTCCTATTAGAATGCAGCGTTGGATCTATAGCGCCTCAAAACAGCTTCTCGATCGGGTCATCTGGGCATATGGTTTTGAGCGGGGCCTCAAATTTACGTGTTTCAGGCCTTTCAACTGGATTGGTCCGAAGCTTGACGAATTAACATCCGATCCCGAAAAAGAAGGGAGCTCTCGTGTCGTAACACAATTTATCGGCAGCCTCATTAAGGGAGAGCCGATCCGTCTTGTCGACGGAGGACTTCAAAGAAGATGTTTCACATATATTGATGATGGAATCGAATGTCTTGTCAAAATCATCGAAAACAAGGAAAACAAGTTCAATGGTGAAATTTTCAATATCGGCAACCCGAACAATGAGGCCACAGTGAAGGAGCTTGCCCACAAACTGAAAGATATTTTCGTCAGTCATCCTGCAACAAAATACTATAAACAGCATTCTGAAATTATTGAGGTGTTTTCAAAAGACTTTTACGGAGAGGGATATCAGGATATAGATTTTCGGGTACCGTCAATCAGGAAAGCTCGGAAACTGATCGGGTGGGAGCCAAAAGTCGATCTAGACACAGCCCTCAGAAAAACTTTGGAATACTACCTTGAAACAAACGTAAAGGCTGGATGCTAACAACCGTGATTGGTAATCGGTGATCAGTAATCGGAAAAAACCGTTTACGAGATACACGTCACGGCTTGTCACGGCGCAAGCTGAACCTGGTCGCCAAATCTTTCCTTCAGCGACGCGGATAAAGCCTCTGCAGCTCTTTCGTCCTCACATTCCACCATCAACTCACCACCATCACCGACAACGAGACGGCCATTTTTCTTGACAACCTCAGCAACCTCCGTTGGCTCTACCGTCCACCACCCTCGTGTTCTCTTGAGCAATTCTTCCCCTTTAAGGGGCTGAGGGGTTAAAAGATCTATTGAACGAAACCACGCATCCCATCCGATTTGGGCCGGTTCGCGCATGACCGGAGATACAGGATCATGGTAAATCCGGCATCGGCCAAAGAGACGCAATCGGATCATTTGAATACCTCCTGAATAATATCATTGATCTTAGTGGTTGAGGGAAGGAGCTCGTCGGGGACGGGTATGCGGTTTCCTGTAAGAATTTTTGCCATGCAGAGGATATAGAGATCGCTAATCTCATCTTCAGTTTCTACAATCCCTCTCCTGCCGGCAAGCATCCAGGCCTTCTCGAAGTGTTTCAGTGTTGCCTCGCGAACCCGTTTCAGCCTGTAATCGGTGGGCGTAACACCTATTTTTTCCAATAGGTCCTTTTGTCTCCGTTCTATTCCAGCAAAGACCCGCCTTAAGTATCTAACCTGGGGATCCCTTCCAAATTGATCTTCCATAGACCTTCTCAGACCCCGGATAGCTCGTAGAGCATAAATCGTTTCTCCCTCATGGTATCAGCCTGACCCCCCTCTGTCAATAACCGCAGATTTCGAAGAACTCTGTGCGGTTTGCCAAGATCTTCGATACACAAAATTTACGGTATGTTTCCATTTCATGAAAAAATCAATTATATCGTACTTACTGCAACATCCATCGCTATTTTGTGCCTTCTCATCATTTTTTCGCAGACTCCACGTTCTCTGCATACGCACGACGTCCTTCTTTCCTTCGTATGCCAGGGCAAGAGTGCTGTCAGGGTCTATACAGACAATCTGTGGGCCGTGTCGTGCTCGTGAAGCAAGAGTAGAATCGATCTTGTTGAGCTGGGAACGGCATTAAGACCTGTGAGCTTCTGAAGCACCTGTTCGCTATTTTGATTTATTTTCTTTATTTTTTTGAACTTTCTTTCATATCCTCCCATTCCTCTTCAGCCTCTTCTTCCATTTCGATCAACCGTGTATAGTAGTCGGGAATTTCCTCGAGATGATCCATGGTAATCTCCAGCGCAATCATCTTGTTTGTGGTATGTTCCTGTTCAATTTTAATCCCCATGAGGATCTGCTTCAGATCGTATTTCGTGATATCTTTTCCGTCAGCCTTTCCACCTTTTAATTGATCTTTGAACTCTTTTATATCGATGCCGTAATCCCTTTTGATAGCTGTTCTATAATTTTCAAACTTAGCTTTTTTGTCTGCTGCCTGTGCGTGTGCTATGGTAGGGCCACACATAATGCCCAGGGCGATTAATAAACCAAGCATCGATATGATCATTTTTTTGTTATACGTGACATCTTTCATACAGAGAACCTCCTATTGAATTTTATTTGCTCATGCCTATATTAAAGTATACTTTACAGTATGGCTTTTCAAGATAGAAAAATCATAGTCATACAACTTTGGAGGTTAGTATGGAGCTTTCAGATGAGGCAAAAAAAGAGCTTCTCTCATCAGCAAAAATTATCGCTGTTGTCGGTCTTTCACCAAAAGCTGATAAACCCAGCAATCGTGTAGCACAGTATATGAGAGACCATGGGTATAGGATAATCCCTGTTAATCCACAATATGAAGAGATTCTCGGTGTACAATCATATAAGTCATTATCAGACATACCAGAAAAAGTTGATATTGTTGACATTTTTATGCGTGCAGAAAAAGTTGTCCCTGTTGTGGAGGAAGCAGTAAAACTTAAACCCAAAGCAATATGGCTTCAGCTTGACATCATAAACGACGAAGCAAAGGAGCTTGCCCAGAAAAACGGCGTGGGCTTTGTCCAGAACTTTTGCATAAAACTGGAGCATGCACGACTTTTTAAAGAAAGTGAAAAATAAGAAGTAAGGCTTGAAAAGCGGGACGAGCGGGAAAGGAAACAAAAAAGCCGGAAGAAGGTTAGATAAAATTCACTTATCTGGATTTCTCCCGGGCTTCCACGACACAGCTCACCCCTTTTCCCTCAAAGCCCGGTTTGAAGCATCCGCTGTCTGAAATACAGAAAGCAGGTCTCCTGTCACCCTCCTTCCAGCGATTTACCAGGCCAGGCTCCCTGATAAATGGCCTGCACATGGCGATATAATCGATTACACCATCTGTAACCAGTTTCTCTGCCGTCTCAATGGTTCGCAGACCGCCTACAAGCATGAGGGGGGCTTTAACTGTCTTCTTGTATCTTCTTGCAGCAGCCTCATAGTACGCTTCCGGCTCGCCGGGGCGTTGCTTTCCCTGGCGCGATGGGGAATATTTTCCTGAGAGAAATGTTCCACCGCTCATCTCAATCCCATCAACACCAGCCTTTTCAAGAATCTCAGAGGCTTTGATCATGTCATCAACCGTCAGTCCATGAGGCAAAAAATCCTCGGAGTTGAGCTTAATAAAAAGAGGGAAATCAGGCCCTACCGCTCTCCGTATGGCATCAAGAATCTCAACTGCAATACGCGTCCTATTTTCAATGGTTCCCCCGTACTCGTCTGTTCTCCTATTGAAATAGGGGGAGAGAAACTGGCTCACAAGATATCCGTGAGCCCCGTGAATCTGAACCGCATCAAAGCCAGCGGTTTGTGCCCTGAATGCCGCAGCCGCAAACGCGTGGATAACCTGCTCAATATCCTGTTTATTCATTTCCCTGCCAAGCCGCTTACCATCTATCTCTGCAATTGATGGACCTATTGGCTCGACCCCGCTCAATTGCGACGCTGCTTTGGAACCTGCATGGGCAAGCTGCATGGCAATCTTCCCTCCACAGCCGTGAACGACCTTTACCATCTCGGTAAGGCCAGGAATAAGCGTATCGGAATATGCGCCAAGCTGCCATGACCCAGCCTGTCCCTCCCTGCTTACATATGCATGACCGGAAATAATCAGCCCTACACCGCCCTGAGCAAGCTTTACCGCAACATCAACAAGCCTTGGAGTTACAGAGCCATCATCAGCGGCCAAGCCCTCCCAGGTTGCTGACCGAACAAACCTGTTTGGCAGATTCAGAGTTTTTATGGTCGTTGTCTCAAAAAGCTTCGACATGTTTTTTCTCCTCTTTTCTGGGTGATTCCTCATTCTATCACGTTCGTCCCTCATCCGAGTCCCGCTTCAGCGGGACGGTCGTCCATCGTCCATCGGTGGTTTTCCCCCTTTCTTTTTTACTCCTCCCTGAATATACTATATACCATAGTTATGCTTCACGAATGGAGGACAAAACATCATGCCAATGTATGAATACGAATGCAGGAGATGCAGGGAAAGGTTCGAGGTATTACAGAAGATCGGAGAGGGGAACGAAGGCATACACTGTCCAAAGTGTGATGCAGACAAACCTGAAAAAATGTTTTCTGCATTTTGCTCCGGGAGCTCAAAGGGAGCATCATCGGGAGGTTCTGCCCATTCTGCCCCGGGCCATAGCTGAAGCCATTGCTAACGGAGTCGTGAACTCCTGGACTTATGAATATTCAGATTTTTGGCACCCTCAAATGCCAGGAAACCAAAAAAGCACAGCGGTATTTCAAGGAAAGGGGCATACCGTTCCAATTCATTAACCTGGCAGAAAAAGGGTTAAGCAAGGGAGAGTTGAATGCTATCAAGGCAGTCCTGGGCACAGATGCCCTCATTGATCGGGAAGGCAAGGAGTATAGAAGGCTAAACCTCAAATATTTCACCCACAATATAGAGGAAGAGGTGATGAACCATCCGCTTCTGCTTAAAACCCCCATTGTAAGAAATGGCAGTAAGGCAACACAAGGTTATGCGCCGGACGAATGGAAGAAATGGACACACCAATCATAAGGAAGAGGAAGCTCACAATGAGAATAAAAACTTTAAAACTGGCCATAATCTCTCTCATGATTGCGAGCATATGGTCATGTTCGCTTCATGATATCAAATCACGAAAAACTGCATCAGGGACCATTTCGGTCAACACCGGAGTGAAAGATGCTTCATTTCTGACTGAAATGGAAAAAGAAATCATTCTGGAATTAAATACTGCAAGGACTTCCCCCAAAGAATATACAGATTTCTTGAAAACATTGAGTGAAAAGCCCCAGTGGAGCAAGGGGCTTGACGAAGCGATTCGTTATATTGAAAAAAAGGAACCCCTCCCACCGTTCAAAGCTTCAAAAGGTTTGAGCCTCGCCGCTCATACATTAGTGCGCGACCATGGGCCAGAGGGTCTCACCGGGCACATATCAAGGGATGGAAAATCATTTCATGATCGAATGAACATTTACGGCCAGCCGGAGGGAAAGATCGGGGAGTACCTTGGCTACGGATATACAGAAGGAGCAGCATTGGTAGCAAGGATGGCTATCGACGAAGGCTCTTCCGGCAGAGAGCAAGAGACCTATATATTCAACAACAATTTTCTCGTAGCAGGAGTTGCATGCGGCCCCCACAAATCCTACAGAGTCATGTGTGTCATCGATTTCGCCAACTCATACAAGGAGAACACACAATAAATCAATAGAGCATCCTTGCAATAACGTTCTTCTGTATCTTATTGGTACCCTCGTATATTGATGTTATCCGTATATCCCTGAGCGCCCCTTCAAGCCCCTGGTCACGCATGTACCCATAGCCACCAAAAATATCTATGGACCTGTTCAGCACAGAAATTGCGCACTCTGGTATGGTCAGCTTTACCATGGAGGCAAATTTATTCGATTCCGGATCCTTCCTGTCATAGAGCCAGGCTGCTTTATAGAGAAGATTCCGGCATTTTTCAATTTCTACGTACATGTCTACCAGATCATGTTCTATAGATTGGAATTTTATTATGGGGCTTCCGAACTGCTTTCTTTTCTTTGCATAATCTACCGCCCTCTCGTAACCGTAAAGCATACCGCCAAATGCCTGTCCCGCTATCACTATCCTGCTGAGTTCAAATGCAGCAAGCGCGGCCTTCTTGCCCTTACCCCGCTGGCCAAGTACACACTCCTTCGGTACGTAAAAATCGCTCAGGACAAGCTCTCCTGATATGGTTGTGTTGATCCCCATCTTTCGGCCAAGGTCGTTTATCTCAAAACGCGCGGGGCCATTGTCGTCGATTACCGTTTTGTCGAAAAGCAATGCAGTGAAACTGTTTCCATCCATGGCAAGGAGCGTGTAGAAGTCGGCGTACCCCGCATTTGTTGTGAATACCTTCGAGCCGTTTACAACAAAAAAATCATCTTTTTCCTCTATCCGCGTTTTTAAGATTCCTATGTCGCTGCCGGCGTCAGGCTCTGTAACACTAAACGCTGCCACATATCTCCCTTCTATAAGCGGACGAATATACTTCTCTCTCTGTTCCTTCGTTCCTGAGATATCAACGACAAAGCTGGGTATGTAACCAAGGCTCATGGCCATTCCCATCCCGGGCAGTCTTCTGCACATCTCCGTAACGGCAATTACGTGGCCGAGCGCACCGTACCCCGCCCCACCAACGTCCTCGGAATATCCAACACCGATAAATCCAAGCTCACCTATTTTCCGGAAGAGTTCTCGTGGATATGCGTGCTCATCCTCACATTTTTGAAGGTATTCCTGGTCAAACTCTTTTTCGCAGAATTCGCCTACCGCCTTTTCAATATCTTTCAATTCATTGTTCATATATAGGTCCATGGTGAAAGCTCGCTTGCACGTATTATAAAATAAAAACGGCTCATGCCGAATAGTTCATATTATCAGGATGGGAATATCTTTTCTATTAAATTTTTCTATCTAATCAATGCGGATAACAAAGTGTCCGAGCCAAAGAGCAGCTAATGACAAATCTCGGGTCAATTATCAGTTTTGTTTATATTTTTGGCATAAATTTTTACAATCATAATACTAAGCGCGCCCGGCGCGATTTGAACGCGCGACCTTTGGCTCCGGAGGCCAACACTCTATCCAGCTGAGCTACGGGCGCAGAGAAATAAACACATGAAGGAGTCGAGAAGCTCAGAAGAAAAAAACTGGCCGAGTGCTTCTCTAAACCACATGGTACACTATACCACATCCCTCTGGTGAGAGAAAAGCCAAATCATACGTAACGCCTCTGAACGACTATATATGGTGATGAAATGCTGCACAGATATTATGTTTGTGTTGATAATTTGTCTTATATTGCACATAATAAAGGATGATGAAACGATGGTATGTTGTGAATACAAAACCTCGAAATGAGGACAGGGCGGCCAGGAACCTTGTTAATGGTGGAATAGAGGTTCTGGCGCCAAAATTAAAATTGAGAAAATTTAAAGAAGGAAAGTTTGTCCATGTCGTTGAGCCAATGTTTCCCGGTTATATTTTTGTTCGGTTTCATCCTCTTGATGAGTTTCGAATGGTAAAATATGCACGAGGCGTCAAGACAATCGTCCACTTCGGAGGACGGATAATACCCCTACAAGACGAAATTATTGAGTTTATTCGAACAAAACTTGAAAATGGTGTGGCTTCTGTTGAGAAGCCCAAAATAAGTAAAGGAGAAAAGGTCCTCATTAAAGATGGTCCGTTCAAAGGATTCAGCGGCATTTTTGAAAGTGAGCTCGATGGGAAGGAGCGTGTTGCCATTCTTCTTGAAGGCGTTAATTATTGTGCAAAAATGGAAATAGATAGAGACCTCATCGACACAGCATAGAAAACATGGCGGTGGAGAAGACATTATAGAAATATACGGAAATACTCAGGGACTTAATCGCCTGATCAAAAGGAGACTCGAAAATCTCTATAAAAAAAAGGTAGAGGCATCCAGCGTCATCCCCTTCGATACAGCACGAAATATTTTGCAGATTTCACGAGAGATTTCCCGACAGGTTGGTCTTGTGCTCAACAGACGCGGGTCTGTTGAGTATGTAATTGTGGGGGACAAAACAGGAATACATGTCCCGACCCTTTCTACTGAACGGGTTGGAAGGGCTCGTTTCAGAGGAGTGCGGTTTGTTCATACCCGTCTTGATGGGGAATTGCTTACCAAGGAAGATCTTACAGATCTTGCTCTCTTACAGCTCGACCTTGTGGCGTGCATTGCCGAGAGAAGAGACGAAGGGCTGTTGATCCACATTGGTCACCTCATTCCGCAGAATAAAAGGGGACAGGCATGGGATTTTATCGGTCCCGTTCCTGTTCAGGAGTTGGACCTCGATTTTATCGAATTCATAATAAAGCTTGAAAATGAATTTGTGAAAGAGAGGGGAAGGTACTATATCCTGGACAAAGAAAAGGAACGATGTGTCCTTGTTTCAGTAAGTTCGCCAAAGCGTACCAAGGATATGGCAGACCATATTGCAGAAATGAAAGATCTCTGTTATTCTGCTGGTATAACGGCACTTGAGACAATCATACAGAAACCGAAGGAGATCCATCCGAAATTTCTTATTGGAAAAGGCAAAATTGAAGAGATTGTTATCCGATGCCAGCAACTCGGGGTCGATCTTCTCGTCTTTGATGATGAATTGACCCCTGGGCAAATAAAGAACATTTCTTCCATAACAGACCTACGGGTTATTGACAGAAACCAGCTCATACTTGACATTTTCGCTGGAAGAGCAAGGACCAACGAAGCGAAAATCCAGGTCGAGCTTGCTCAGCTTCGATATATCAGACCCCGTCTCGCAGAAGCCAACATTGCTTTTTCGCGCCTTACCGGAGGAATTGGCGCACGTGGTCCGGGGGAAACCAAGCTTGAGGTAGATAGGAGAAGAATTCGAGATAAAATCTCCTTTCTGGAAAAAAAACTGAACGAAGTGAGACTGGCACGGGATAAAAAACGGGAGAAACGAAGGTACTCAGGAATCCCAATTGTTTCCATAATCGGCTATACGAACTCAGGCAAGTCAACGCTGATGAACCTTCTCACCAAGAGCACGGTTGAGGCAGAAGACAAACCGTTCAGCACTCTCAATCCTACGACACGGATTATCAAGTATCCGGAACGAAAAAACATCATCCTGACTGATACGGTTGGTTTCATCAGGGACCTCCCCCAGGTGTTGCTTCGAGCCTTCATTGCAACCCTCGAGGAGCTTGATGACGCTCATCTCCTCCTTCACCTTGTTGATGTTAGTACACCGGATTTTGAAGACAGAATTGAAACCGTGGAAGAGCTCCTTGTCCCGTTGGGTTTAAAGGAGAAAAAACGGCTTATCGTATTTAACAAAATCGACAAGATCAACGGGGCATTCCTCAAGAACATTGAGGATCGATACAGGGCCATTTCTATATCCAGCCTGAAAAAGATTGGTCTTGAGAGGCTCATTCGTACCATCGAAGAAGAATTGGCCAGCGGAGATCGGGGAGCTGTGACGCGTGATGTGTAACGGGTGATCTGCGTTAACAAACCATTGGGCGTGTTTTCTTATAACCTATTGCCTATTACCGATCACCTCTCGCCTGTTTCTGATTCACGTAACGACATAAAATGTGCCTTGATCTCCGGGCTCGTTTCGCTGAAATCAAGATTCTTTAAAAAATCCGGAACAGAAAGATCTTTCCCTTCCCTGAAAAGGGCTGTGACCCTCGCGTAACATTCTCCCTCGCTATCCTCTATCCAGGCTGTAGCGTATATATCTCGCCCTACAACGCGGTCAAACTTACCAATTGCCCTGTAGTGTTCGTTACACATGACGGGTTTGAAAAACTCCATTTCTGTCTTTCTGGTCATCCCAATCTTTTTTGTTTCCATAAAAATGATCTGCCACATAATGACGTCGAGGATACCAAAAAGCATCCCTCCGTGAACAACATCATGGTACCCTTCAAATCGGTTATCAACGATGAGATCGCAATAGGCAGTATGGTCTTCATACATTACCTTGAGCCTCATACCATCCTCTCTGTCTTGCTTACAAAAAAAAGAATTTTTATAAACTGGTAAGATATCCATTGTTCCCCTCAAAATTTTTTATAGGTATTTATTGAATATTGGTATTTCGTATCGTGCCTTTATTTATCTTCACAGAAAAAACGATTAACTAACCAACACAGTTCCTTTCTTGGAATTTCTCCAGGTATCGCGCACCGAGCTGACCGCATGCTGCTCCAATATCTGATCCTCGAGAATTTCTCACAATGGCTGTAAAATGCCGTTCAAGCAAAAATTCGTGAAACCGGTTAACCGCCGTTACCTCCGGCGCCTTAAACTCCACATAGGGAGATTCGTTAAAGGGGATAAGGTTTATCTTGCATTTTATTCCTGTCAGAAGCTCTGCGAGTTGTTTCGCATCTTCGAGCGAATCGTTGACCCCTTTTAACATTACATACTCGAAGGTAATCCTTGTCCGTTTGCTTCCCCGGAAACCCTTGACGAAACTGAGAATATCCCGTATTGGGTAAAGTCGGTTGATCGGCATAAGATATGTTCTCTTCCCATCGTCCGCTGCATTAAGGGATATGGCAAGGCCTGCAACCTTCGGCTCAAGCATTCGCAGCCCCTCCAACAAACCCACAGAAGAAACGGTAATTTTCCGATGAGAATAATCAAGGCCAAGGGGATTTTTCATAATTTCAAGGGCATGGATCAAGGTATCGAGGTTATCTACTGGCTCTCCCATACCCATAAAGACTATGTTCGTAATCCTTTGATCACCAAGATAGCGTTTTGCAGCCATTATCTGTCCGATAATTTCTGAACTTGTCAGATTCCTGATGAAACCGATTTTCCCGGTTACACAAAATTTACAACCCATTCTGCACCCAATTTGAGAGGATATACAGAGTGTGCTTCTGTCTTTTTCCGGGATGAGGACGCTTTCAACTATGCGTCCATCTGATGTTGTTATTGCAAATTTTATGGTACCATCGTGAGAATGGAGAACCTCTTTGATTTCAGGGATTCCCGTATAAAACATATCCTTAAACACAAGCCTCAGGCTTTTTGAGATGTTCGTCATCTCACAAAAGTCAAGAACACCTTTGTTGTAGATCCACTTATACAGCTGTCGGGCTCGAAATTTCTCATTTCCGATAGCACCGATTGCATTCTCAAGTTCGGGTAACGTTAATTCGAAAAAGTTCTGCATGACGTGCACTTTTGAATAGATGATAATGCCTTCAATACAATACCAGAACTGAACCTCAACCTCAACTAATCGTTTAAATGGGAGTAAGGATTATTTCTTTGAAAGCACTTCTATAATAGTTTGAATAACATCCTTATCGCGGAAAGGTTTATCAAGGAAGGCGTCAACCTTATACTTTTTGAGCCGATCACGCTGCTCTTCGCTCATGAAACCACTCGAGATTATAACCTTGATGTCTTTTCGTATCGATCGAATCTCTTTCAAGACCTCATCGCCCTTGATACCCGGCATGATCATGTCAAGGATGACAAGATCGATAGTTGCATAATTTTCTTTAAATATTTCAATTGCATGTGATCCATCTGATGCCTCGAGAATCTCTGTTGGTTCGTCAGTCAGTACACCCTTGATAAGCTCCCTCACCACATCTTCATCATCAACGACGAGTATCTTGTGTTTTTTCGTCAGCCCACCATTCGTCGGCTCTTCCTTGATGGGCTCCGGTTCATTCATTTTTACAGGTAATGGGAGATAAATGCTGAATTTGGTGCCTTTGCCTTTTTCACTTTCCAGTTCAACAAAACCGCCGTGCTCTCGAATGATCTTGTCGACAAGGTAAAGACCCATGCCAAGATTTGTGCCATTCTCTTTTGTTGTGAAATAGGGTTCAAAAATCTTTTCCTTAATCTTTTCATCAATACCCTGCCCTGTATCCTCTATTTCTATAAGGGCAAATTCACGGTGTCCGACATACCGTTTTCTTTCTGTCCGCACTCGTAAGACTCCTTTTCCGGACATAGCATCTTTGGCATTCGTACAGAGGTTCAGGAAAACGTTTTGAAGCTCTGCCTCATCGCCCTTAATGGGATACAGGCGGGTATCAAAAGACTTTTCAATTTCTATATCGCGGAAGCTTTCCTTAATAAGGAAGAGAATGTCTTCAAGGAGCATATTAATATCGACAACGCCTGAAACCCTTCTCTGTCGTCTCGAAAAATTAAGTAGATGTTGTGCAAGCTTTGCAGCTCTCTGGGCGGAGCTTTCTATGGCCTCTGCGTATCGGTAGAGTTTCTCTTCATTGGAAAGGAAATTCTTTATGAGGGAGGCATACCCAAGCACACCGGTGAGGAGATTATTAAAATCGTGGGCAATACCACCTGCGAGCATTCCAATGCTCTCCATCTTCTCTTTCAGAACATGTTCCTCTTCTTTAATTTTCTTTTCCACAACATCTTTGAAAAGAAGGCCCTTCCAAACACCCGTTTCAACCGCTTCTTTGATTGGGAAACTGTCTACCCTGAAGATCTTGAATTTGTCTCCAGATTTATATTTGACTTCACCGTGGAGCATTGTCTCTTTCATATAAAAATCATTTCCAATGCCAGAAACGATATTGTCTATTTTTTCACCAACGAGAAAACCCTTTTTTCCTTCGAATTCGTTTTTTGCTCTTTTGTTGGCGAAAACGACTGATCCATTTCTGTCAATCATAACGAGTGCATCAGGGAATTCATTAATAAGGCTTTCAAAAATGGTCTTCTTATGTACAGCTTTTTTGTGGGCATGGAGGTTGATATGAAGAATAAGTGATTTATTGTAAATATCACAGACAATTTCAAGCTCACGGAGCGTTCTCGAATCCAGCTCAATAGGCAGCCTTCTTCCAAGGAGGAGAAAACCAACAATGTCCATATCCTTTTTAAGGGGATATACGTAAAGGGTTCCGTAACCAAAGGTATCTTTCAGAACAGAAGGCGTGAATGCACCGGCACTGATCGACTTTACCGTACTAAAATCGATACTGTTCAAGGACTCCTCGATGCTGAAGAAGCCTTCCCTCACAGTTCCGTTGTCATTCTTTAAAATCTTGCACATATCGAAGATCGAGCCTTCAACCAATATACGAGGCATGTTGTTGATAAGACTTTCTTCTTCCTCCACATAGTGGAGCATTCTCATAATGATGGAATAGTTATTGATGGCTCGTTCATAAAAATTCCACTGAAAATTTATCGATTCTGATTTTAGGTTATCTCGTTCCATGGCTATTCAGTTGAAAAAAATTCATTATTTTTTCCATTTCCTTTATTATTCCATCCCGCTCTTTGAGCAATATGAATGTTTCAGGGTCGGAGTCATGAACTGAGGCAACTGAAAACCTGTCTGCAGCCCTAACTAATTTCAACAAATGTTCATGCTTCTCTGCCACTTTTCCCTCATGATGATAACGGATTACCTGGGAAAACTCTTCAGGAAACTGCCACTTAACAGATAGGATGTAACCTAACTCTTCATGGTCTGTCCCGTATATAGCACGCTCCTCCCTGCTCAGAGGCTTTCCCTTGCTATGAACCTCTTCAACCAATACGTTATAATCTTCGAGAGTTATATAAAAAATCACCTTACCAATATCATGGAGAAGAGCGATAGTGAAAACCTTTTGCGGGTCTTCATTGAACATACGGCCTGCAAGAGTCCGAGCTGCACACGCAACAAACACGGAATGTTTCCAAAGTTCAAGGAGTATGTCAGAGCGGAGCTTCAGCTCTTTCAGTATGTTCTCTACGAAAAGAAGGCACATAACGATGTTTTTGACTTCTTCGAAGCCCATAGTAATCATCGCCCTCTGAAGACTAAATATTTCAACACCCCTGCTGTAATACGCCGAGTTCGCGATGCTTATAATCTTCGATGAGATTGCCTGATCGTATTTTATCACATCATTAAGATCACTGAAAGACGAGTTCTTATCATCAAGGATTACAAACAGCCTTTCAATAATGCTGTGGAGAGTAGGCATGACCCTCAGCGTTTTTGCCTTATCTATGAGCGCTTCCCGCACGTTTTCCATATTGTATATATTATTTCGACGAATGACAGAAAAAGTAAAGCTTTTTTCACAAGATTTATCGCTATTTAGACATGCTGCTCCATCTTTGAGGCCAAACATCAAAAACCGAACCTGAATTCCAGAGAAAACACGAAATGAGATAACACAGCAAAAAACATATGGAGAAAAGCCGATACGAACCTTTTACGTTTTGTAAAGAAGGGGTAAGCGATTCCTTGTTGTTGCATACTGTGCGTAACTAACCAAATTGATTTGCTAATATTTGCACAATCTGTTATAAAAATAACTTGCTTTTTATGGGAATGAACATCAAGGAATTTGATTATAGTCTGCCGAAGGAGTCTATTGCTCAGTATCCAGAAAATGAGCGCGAGTCCTCTCGTATGCTTGTGTTTAACAGAACTGACAGCTCGATCACCCATAGATCGTTTCGTGCCATAACCCAGTATCTGAAAGAGGGTGATGTTCTGGTTCTAAATGATAGTAAGGTTATCCCCGCACGTATTCCTGCTAAGAAAATTACCGGCGGCAGCGTTGATATTCTCCTCATTGAGAAGATTAGCGAAAAATGTTGGTTTTGTCTTGTGAATGGAGTGAAGGGCAATATCGGAGAGCTTACGGTCATCATCGGCACCAGGGAAGTCACACTGAAACGCGGAGAGGAATACTGGATGATAGACTTTGATTCTGCCGACGGCATGGATGATATGATCAGCGAATACGGTAAAATGCCCCTTCCACCATATATTAAAAGAAAGGGAAAGAATGGTTCCATTGATTTCGATCGATATCAGACGGTATATGCAGAAATGCCGGGTTCAATAGCAGCACCGACTGCCGGTTTTCATTTTACTGAGGAGCTTTTGAGCACCATACGAGGGATTGGCGTCAATATCGTGAAGATTACCCTCCATATCGGCGTGGGAACGTTTTTCCTTATTAAATCGCAGAACGTTAAAGATCATCGAATGCATGGGGAATATTATCACGTTACTTCGGAAACAAAAGCTTTCATAAAAAAGGCAAAAGATGAAGGCAGAAGAATCATAGCGTGCGGTACGAGTGTTGTTCGTACTCTTGAAAGTCTCTTTAACGGCAATGGAAACATACCACTTGCAGGTAAAACAGAACTTTTTATTTACCCGGGCCATACCTTTCAGGCCGTTGATGCACTTATTACAAATTTTCATTTACCCCGTTCTACACCCCTTTTACTCGTTTCGGCTTTCGCAGGAACTCGTGAAATTATGAGATGTTATGCAGAGGCAAAGGAGAAGGGTTATAGGTTTTACAGTTATGGGGATGCAATGTTCATTTTATGAATACGATCCAGATTCTCAAGGAAGAAGGACATGCGCGCCTGGGAATAGTGAGAACGCTGCATGGGGAAATAGAAACGCCGGTATTTATGCCCGTGGGCACCCAGGGTATCGTAAAAGCTACTTCACCCAAGGATTTAAAGGAGATGGGCATCAAGATTATCCTGGCAAATGCCTATCATCTCTATTTACGGCCGGGCGATGCCCTCATTCGCGATATGGGGGGCATCCATAGATTTGCCGGGTGGGACGGGGCAGTGCTCACTGACAGCGGCGGGTACCAGATTTTCAGCCTCGGGGTGCTTCGCGAAATCAGGGAAGACGGCGTTTTATTCCAATCCCATATTGACGGGTCACGACATTTCTTGACTCCTGAGAAGATTATCGCGGTTCAAGAAAACATAGGAGCAGACATCATCATGTGCCTTGACGAGTGCGTCCCTTACCCTTCAAGCTATGCATACACCCAAAACTCTGTCGAACTTACATCGCGATGGGCCCAAAGATGTAAAGAAGCAAAAAAAACTCATGGATCGATGCTTTTTGGCATTGTCCAAGGTGGCTTTTATACGGATTTGCGGGTACAATCAGCACATGAGCTGATTGATATGAGTTTTGATGGTTACGCTCTCGGCGGACTGAGTGTGGGCGAGCCAAAGAGTATCATGTGGGAAATGATAGACACAGTTGTTGACGTGCTCCCTTATGACAAACCGAAATACCTCATGGGGGTCGGATTCCCTGAGGACATCGTTGAAGGGGTATATAGAGGCATTGATATGTTCGATTGTGTTATCCCCACGCGGCATGCACGGAATGGAAGCCTTTTTACAAATGAAGGCAGAATCAACATTAAACATGCCAAATATGTGAACGATGAAAATCCAATCGATGAACAGTGTATGTGTTATACATGCAGAAATTTTTCGCGAGCATATCTACGACACCTTTTTGTCTCCCATGAATTGTCAAGTTATTTCCTGAACACAATTCATAACATATTTTTTTATAACAATTTATTGGTAACAATACGAAATGCCATACGGGAAGGAACATTTCAGACTTTTTACGAACAGTGCACAACTCAATGGAAAGGAGGTGAAATACAGAATGAATATAGCGTATGCAATGGGTAGCCAGGGAGCAGCCGGACAGGGGGGGAGCCAGTGGATGAGTTTTCTTCCTCTAATCCTTTTGTTTGTTGTTTTTTATTTCCTGCTTATCAGACCGCAGCAGAAAAGAGCAAAACAGCAAAAACAGTTTCTTGAAAATCTAAAAAAAGGCGATGATGTTATTACATCTGGTGGTTTATATGGTAAAATAACAGGCCTGACAGATTCAACCGTCACAATCGAGATAGCCGAAAAGGTACGAGTAAAAGTAGCAAAAAGCGCAATAGCGCAACAGGCACCACAACAATAGCGAAAGGAGAAAAAAGTGGGTAGGTACGAAAATATTATTGTCATCAACCCTGATTGCACAAAAGAGGAGGAGGAAGACCTTCTCAAGAGGATAACTACGAATATTGAGAAATTCGGCGCGAACATCATTAAGGTTGACGACTGGGCAGTGAGAAAACTCGCATATCCGATAAAAAAGAAGGATAAAGGTCATTATTTCTTTTTCCTCCTCGATATGGCCGAAGAAAATGTAGCGTCACTAAACAAATTTTATCGGACTGTCGATCTCATTCTCAGGCATATGTTTGTCGCTGTCACAGAATCCAATAAAGGTCTCGAAAAACCACCGGAACCGGTTGTTTTTGACGAACTTGAAGGTGAGTTTGCGTGAACAAGGTTTTTCTCTCGGGCAGACTAAAGAAACAACCTGAAATTGTTTACACGCCACAGGGAGAGAAACTGCTTATGTTCCCCTTGTGGGTAGACGAAGGAGATTTTGGAATCGAAGTGGTATACCCTGAGCGCCAGGGGATAAAAATCTTTGCCGGTATGCCGGGACAAACCATCATCGTCGCAGGCAAGATTGCCAGAGCTTCTGGAAAATTACACAATACGTTACGGCTTATGGCTAATAAAATTATATGGATGGAGGAATAGATGCCAAGACCAACACGACCAACACGCGGTCATGATTCTACAAAAAAAAGGGTTTATGTAAGAAAAAGGGTATGCAGGTTCTGCCAGGATCCGAACATAGCGATCGACTACAAGGATCCGAAGCTTTTAAAACATTTTATTACTGAACGGGGGAAAATAATGCCCAGGAGAATGACAGGCACCTGCGCCAATCACCAGAGAAAATTGAAGGAAGCAATAAACATGGCGCGACATATTGCGTTCCTTCCTTTCACGACTCTATCAAGGTAACGGAGGCAAGAAATGAAAGTAATCCTTACAGAAGACGTGAAAGGTACTGGAAAAAAAGGTGACATTGTAGTCGTAAAAGACGGCCATGGAAGAAATTTTCTCATTCCCCGAGGTTTGGCTCTTCCTGCAACAGAGGGAAATGTCAAGCGATTTGAAAATGTAGTCAAAAGTATTCAGAATAAACGCGGACGGGATCTCAAGGTGGCGGGTGAGTTGAAAGCAAAGCTTGAGGAGATTTCTCTTACCATTAAGAAAAAAGCCGGCGTTGATGGAAAGCTTTTTGGTTCCGTGACCCATATGGATATCGTAGACGCAATCAAAAATATGACCGGCGTAGAAGTGGACAGAAAAAATGTAAGACTTGAAGAACCAATTAAGATGACCGGGGCATATACTGTTGAAATCCACCTGGAACAAAACCTCAATGCAACTGTAAAGATAGAGGTAGAACAAGAAGCAGAGTAAATGGCCCGATCCATCAGGAATGCACAAGAAAAAAGGGCACTGCAGACAGCCCACATACCGCCGCAGAATATCGAGGCAGAGCAATCTCTGCTCGGCGGTCTTCTCGTTGATCCTGAATCAATCAATAAAATTGTAGACATGGTGGGTCCCGGGGATTTTTATAAGGATGCCCACGCGAGGATTTACGATGTCATGCTCGATCTCTACGAGCGCAATGAAGCCATTGATATTATCACGGTAAGCAGTTTAGCTCGGGACAAAGGCCTCGTTGAAAAAATAGGTGGCATCACATACCTCAACAGTCTCGTTGACATGATGCCGAGTGCTGCCAACATTGTTCACTATGCCAAGATGGTGAGGGAAAAGGCGCTCATGCGGAATCTCATGAATGCTGCCACCCTCATTATTGAAAAGGGTCATGAATTAGACCTCAATGTGGATTCATACATCGATGAGGCGGAAAACCTCATCTTTCAGGTAGCAGAGAATAAGTTCAAGCCATCGTTCTTTTCCATGAAAGACATTGTCATGGAAAATATTCAGAAAATCGAGCTTTTGTCCCAAAAAAAACAGTCTGTCATAGGGGTCCCAACAGGCTTTACTGAACTTGACCGCTTAACAAGCGGTCTTCAGCCGTCAGACCTGATCATAGTCGCAGGAAGGCCAAGCATGGGAAAAACGGCGTTTTGTCTGAACATTGCTCAGCATGTTGCAGGAATGAAAGATAACCCTACACCGGTAGGTATTTTCTCCATGGAAATGTCGAAGGAACAACTCGTAACGCGGCTCCTGAGTTCTGAATCAGAGATTGACCACTCTAAACTCAGAGCAGGAATGCTTTCGCAAAGCGACTGGCGGAGGCTTTCAGAGGCAGCGAGCAAACTCATTGAAGCGTCCATGTTCATCGATGACTCTCCCTCCATGAGTGTACTGGAAGTAAGGGCTCGGGCCAGAAGACTCAAGAAGGAGCATGGCCTTGGGTTGTTAATCATTGACTACCTCCAGCTGATGAAAGGAAGAACGTTCATAGAGAGCCGGGTACAGGAGATATCGGAGATATCACGATCCCTCAAGGCACTGGCCAAAGAGTTGAACATACCGGTTATTGCAATATCACAATTGAGCAGGGCGCCCGAAAAAAGAGAGCACGAGGCCAAAAAACCACGACTTTCAGATCTGCGGGAGTCAGGGGCCATTGAACAGGACGCAGATGTTATCCTGTTTATTTACCGGGATGAGGTCTACAATAAGGATTCGGATAAAAAAGGCACTGCTGAAATCATTATTGGAAAACAACGGAATGGACCCACAGACACAGTAGAACTGGCCTTTATCGACAAATTTACCGCGTTTCGAAACCTGTATAGAGAATGAATATCCCAAATCTTCTCACCATATTTCGCCTTTTCATAACCAGTTTTTTTATCCTTGCCATCCAGTACGGAAAATTCACCATTGCCCTCTGGCTATTTGTAATCCAAGCAATAACAGATTTGCTGGATGGGTTCCTTGCGAGAGTATTGGGGGAGAAAACAAGCCTTGGAGCTCTCCTTGATCCATTGGCGGACAAGGCAATGCTCGTATCTTCTTTCATTGTCCTTTATATAAAAGATGTTGTACCCTTCTGGGTAACGTTCATTGTTCTCACGAGAGATATTGTCTTGACCGTTGGCTACTTAATTCTGTGCAAATTATTTGGCAACATCGAAATTATTCCAAGCGTTCTTGGAAAAATAACGACTTTTTGTCAGATAGGCACCGTTGTATATGTTTTGTGGTCAGATGCACGGAGCTATCAAGACTTTTTTTTCTACCCCACCATTGCCCTCACCATCATCACCGGTTTGCATTACATCTACCAGGGTGTGATCATCATCAAAAATAAAGGCCGCGTAACCGCTATGTAGCTATCAGCTCATAGCTGTCAGCTGACAGCAAATGACTTTTCTCGCCTCTACTTCCTGCTTCCTTTCCCGCATTTCCTGCTAGTTCTGCCTTTCCCGATCATTTACTCAAAAATCATTGACAGTAAAGGCTTTTTCTATTAGTATTAAGAAAAAAAAGAGGAGGGTGTTATGGCCGTGAAGGTTGCGATAAACGGTTTCGGAAGGATCGGGAGGTTAGTCTTCAGGGCAGGTTTTAAGAGCAAAGACGTGGAATTTGTTGCAGTAAATGATATCACCGACGCAAAAACGCTGGCGCACCTTTTAAAGTATGATTCTGTTCATGGAATCATGCAGGCTGATGTGAAAGCTACTGAAAATTCAATTGTTGTCGATGGAAAAGAAATAAAAACCTTTGCCATGAAGGAACCCGAGTCGTTGCCCTGGAAGGCCCTTGGTGTCGATGTGGTTCTCGAAAGCACAGGAAAGTTTACTGACAGGGCAGGTGCAGAGAAACATTTAAAGGCTGGCGCAAAAAAAGTTGTCATTTCAGCTCCGGCTAAAAATCCTGATGTGACCTTTGTTTTTGGCGTAAACCAAGAGGTCTACGATAAGAAAAAACATGATGTTATTTCCATGGGCTCCTGTACAACAAATTGTCTTGCACCAATCGTCAAGATACTTTCAAGGGAGTTTGGTGTTGAGTATGGCCTTATGACAACCATTCACGCTTTTACAAACGATCAGGTTGTCCTGGATGAACCCCACAAGGATCTGCGACGGGCACGTGCTGCTGCCCTCTCCATGATACCCACGACTACAGGAGCAGCCAAGGCAATCTCGGAGGTTATTCCGGAAATGAAAGGCAAGCTTGATGGAATGGCAATACGGGTGCCCACCCCGAATGTTTCGCTCGTTGACTTTGTTGCTACGCTGTCAAAGGCCACGACAAAACAAGAGATCAATGCCAAGTTCAAAGAATATGCTGCGGGTCCAATGAAAGGTATACTCTACTGTTCTGAAGAAGAACTGGTATCTAAAGATTTTAATGGAAATCCTCATTCTTCAATTATTGATATGCCGAATACTACCGTCATAGGGGGAACAATGGTCAAGGTGCTTTCCTGGTATGATAATGAATGGGGTTTTTCGAACAGGATGCTTGAACTTTTATCATTCATTATGAAATAGCTATACAGCAGATGAGCCGATGAGACAAAGTGAAAAACCTTCTCGCTCATTGACTCACCTGCACAATCATGAGAGGTAGATATGAAATATATTGACCAGATCGACATGAAAGGAAAAAGGGTTTTTATCAGGGTAGACTTCAATGTTCCTGTTGATGAACATGGGGTCATTACTGATGACACGCGAATTCGGGCTCACCTCCAAACAATCAACTATGCCCTGGATGAGGATGCAAAGGTCATTATCGGTTCTCATATGGGCAGACCGAAAGGCAAAAAATCAGAAAAATATTCTTTGAAGCCTGTAGCAAAAAGGCTCTCCCGTCTTCTTCAGAAGGATGTCACTTTTCTTGATGATTGTGTTGGCCCTGACGTTGAAAAAGCGATCGCAACTATGAAAAATGGTGATGTGGTCCTCCTTGAAAATCTCAGATTCTATATTGGAGAAGAAAAGAACGATCCGGAATTTGCCGCCCAACTTGCAAAAATTATGGATGTATACATTGATGATGCTTTTGCCGTATCACATAGAAAGGCAGCCTCGAACACAGCAATCACTGAAATCATCAAAGACTGCGCTGCAGGGTTTTTGATGAGAAATGAACTGGAATACTTTCATAAGGCCATGGAAAATCCTGTGAGGCCCCTTGTAGCAATTATCGGCGGAGCTAAGGTATCAGACAAGATAGGTGTTCTCGAAGCCTTGCTTGAAAAGGTTGATAAGCTGATTATCGGCGGTGGCATGGCTTTTACATTTCTAAAAGCCTGGCATCTTGAGGTAGGACAATCAATCTGTGAAGAAGACATGGTAGGGCTTGCGAGGCAAATTCTCGATAAATCACGGGTCAAAGGTGTTAAATTCTATCTTCCCGTTGATTGCGTTATTGCAGAAAAGCCAACGGCAGATGCAGAAGCAAAAGTAGTCACTGTCCAAGAAATTCCAAAGGATTGGATGGGGCTCGATATCGGACCCGCAACTACTATGCTCTTCTCAGAGGCTTTGCAGAACGCTAAAACAATCATCTGGAATGGCCCCATGGGCATGTTTGAGCTCGACCCCTTCAGTAGGGGAACGTTCGCAATGGTGACCTATGTTGCCAACGCCCATGCCTTAACAATTGTTGGCGGAGGTGATACGGACGTGGCAGTCCATCGTGCGGGCGAGAGTCACAAAATATCTTACATTTCAACAGGAGGTGGCGCATTTCTTGAACTCCTGGAAGGCAAGACTCTTCCGGGCGTGGCAGCGCTTGAATCATGCGGAGGTAAATAATGAGAACGCCTATCGTAGCAGGCAATTGGAAGATGCATAATACTATTCAGGAGTCAATTGCTCTTGCAAAGGCAATAAAAGATGGCATTACCGGAATAATAAAGACTGAAGTGATTCTTGCACCCCCCTATACAGCCTTATACAGCGTCCGCGATGTCATAAAAGGCTCCAATATATCGTTAGCCTCACAGAATGTTTTCTTTGAGGATAAAGGTGCTTATACCGGTGAAGTAGCACCCGGAATGCTAAAAGATGTCGGATGTACCTATGCAATTATCGGCCACTCTGAAAGACGAAAATATTTCCACGAGCGGGATGAGGATGTAAACCTGAAGGTAAAAAAAGCACTTGCAATCGGGTTAAAGCCTATCGTTTGCGTTGGAGAGACAGAAGAGGAACGGGTTAAAGGCATCACCGAGTTTATCGTCGGCGTACAGGTAAAAAAGGCTCTTTTCGAGATAGAATCTCTGAGCCATATTGTTATTGCGTACGAGCCGGTATGGGCTATTGGTTCGGGGAAAGTTGCCACCCCAATAGAGGCGGAGGAGGTTCATCGTTTCATACGGGGCGTTCTGAGCGAGACATATGGCAGCGCAAGCAAAAATGTGAGAATTCTCTATGGAGGAAGTGTAACACCCCAGAATATAAACGAATTAATCGATATGGAAGACATCGACGGAGCACTTGTTGGTGGTGCAAGCTTGAAACCTGATACATTTCTTGGTATAATACAGAAAGTTTCGGAGAAAAGATAATGCTTACAGCGATAGCGATACTCCATGTGGTTGTTTCAATAGCCTTAATACTGATTGTTCTCCTACAGACAGGGAGGGGATCTGAGATTGGCGCTGCCTTTGGCAGCGGATCGAGTCAAACCATTTTCGGTAGCTCAGGATCATCAGGGTTCATGACGAAATTGACAACGATTGCCGTGGTCATATTCATGGTGACCAGTCTTGTTCTTGCCTATTGGTACAGCCACAGGGTTTAGGTTTTTGGGTTTATGATTAAAAATTTCAGTGCCGAAGTGGTGGAATTGGTAGACACACCATCTTGAGGGGGTGGCGGGGAGACTCGTGCGGGTTCAAATCCCGCCTTCGGCACCATGTTCGCTCTACCCTCTTTATCATGACGTTTTCTATCCTCATCGTTCTATCATAGCTTAAAAATATTTCTTTCTGCTCTCGGTAACAAATCCTAACTTCCCTTTCTCTCTGTGTATAGTCATTGTATTATTTTCTGAATTAAATTCTTGTCAACCTACAGCATGATCTCACCGGCAAGCTTTTTTGACTGTGAATAGGTGCGATATTCTATCGAACAGTGATTTCCAGGCAAACACCTCTTGTCATTTTCGTGCGTAATAAACTAAAAACGACTGAAGTCACGCTTCACGATTCTTTGAAAAGATGGTAATATCTGCCGGGGCACAAAATAATACTGGGAGGGTCCAATGCCATATGTAAATATTAAAGTAACAAAAGAAGGTGTTACCGCTGAGCAAAAGAAAAAGCTGATTCAGGGCGCAACACAGTTGCTTTTTGATGTTCTGGGAAAACCACACAGAACAACCTATGTGGTTATTGACGAAGTGGACACCGATAATTGGGGAGTCGGGGGCATAACAATCACGGAAATGAGAGGACAGGCAAAATAATCGGCGGTTTCTCCGACTACAGGGTGCTCCAAACACATTGTTCCTTTGAAAGAGCCTTCTTTTTGACGGCCTATTGTGCTTTTCGCGTACCTTGATTCATTCGTGCCCGCCTTGTGAGCATGTAAGTAATGATATTCATAAAACACCACCTCGATTGTGATACATGTGAAAGATTTCTTTCTTTAATCCTGACAAAATTTATTTTGTTCTGTATACAATGTACTATCTAACTATCATGGACGTCCACACGGTCTTAATCAATGGAATATGGAATTGCAGGTCATAATTTGAATACTCATATCTCATTGAAAAAGATATGGCTTGTGAATTATTTCTTTTTTCCTGTTGACAAGCAATTTACAAATTGTTACATTAACCGCAAGGCAGAAAAAATCAACAAAAAAATAGAGCAACACGAACAACCTTACATAAAAGGAGTTAAAATATGAGGTACGCAGAGACGGGGTACAACTTAGAAATCGATCTTGCCCGAGGAAACGTTGAAAGAGCAGAAACTGACCCAAAAGCAACAGAACTTCACCTCGGAGGACTGGGTACCAACGCCAAGATACTATGGGAGAGAGTCCCTCCTGAAATTGATCCCTTTTCTCCCGATATCCCACTGATGTTCAGCAGCGGTCTTTTATGCGGCACACCTGCTCCCGGTGCTAACCGCACCATCATCACTGCGTATTCTCCTCAGACATTGTTGATGGGATATTCAATGATGGGGGGGTTCTGGGCCCCAGAATTGAAGCATGCCGGCTATGATAAGGTAATCTTTCGAGGAAAATCCCCAGACCTCGTATATATCTGGATAAACAACGATAAAGTGGAAATACGTGATGCCAGTCATCTCAGAGGCAAAGGTGCTGTTGAAACTCAAGAACTTATTCGGCAGGAGTTGAATCAGCCCAACGCCCAGGTTGCCGCTATCGGCCTGGCAGGAGAAAACAGAGTCTATACAGCATCTATTGAACAGGGCAGATCCAGCGCAAGCCGACTTGGGTTAGGCGCTGTTATGGGAGATAAAGGAATAAAGGCTATAGCTGTTCGCGGAACGAAAGACATAAACATCGCCAAACCGGCAGAGTTTTATGAGCTCTGTACTGAAGTGTTGAAATATATAAAATACCGTAATGAGCATCCAGTTCCAAATGTCATGACTATTCTTCAGGGGCTTGGATCACCACAAGAAATGTTACACACCGATGAAAAGTGGCATACTGAGAATTTCATGTGGGGAAACGCTCGTGTTCGGAGAAAAGATTTCTGGAATAAACAAATTGAAGACAGATGGAAAGAGGTTCAGGAAAGCGTCCGGACCCGTCTCATCAGCTGCTATAACTGTCCGATGAAATGTGGGGCAATCATATCAGTTCCAGGGATTTCGACATACATGATGAAATGTTTCTCAAAGCTGACCTATACTATGGCAGCCTTTGTAGATGATCTCGATTTTGGTTTTAAAATCGCTCAACGTGCCACAGAGTATGGGGTGGACGGTTTCTCAACGCCACAAATCATGGCCTTTGCATTCGAACTGAAAGATGCCGGGATTTTGACTGACGCAGACTTTGAAGGCTGTCCGTCCGACAGCGAGGGAAAATTCTACTGGCTCCTTGACAGAATCGTCCGTCGGGAAGGCATAGGGGATGTCTTGGCTGACGGTATACACTGGGCAGCCCAAAAGATTGGCAAGGGCGCAGAAGAATATGCCCACAATAATATTAAGAAGCACGAACAGTTGCCACTGAAACTTGGCATGCTGAATCCTGTTTACTTCCTCATGTATGCCACTGGTGAAAAAATCAATATTACTCAGATCGAAGGGCAGTTCCCCCAATCTCCTTTTGCGACCATGGAGGAAAGACAAGAGTTTATAAGCGATTGGATTCAGGTTCCCGATGAAAAATTCAAACAGATTGTTCTCGACTGGGAGTTTCGTGGAGAACGGTCAAACCCCTACTATCCAACGGTTGACATGTCTGTTGATATCGTTGACTGGCAGGAAAAAATGCATTACATTGATGATTCTCTCGGTGTGTGCGCCGGTTTGTCCTCATTTCCCTTGAAGCCTCCATATCATATGCATAATTACCCAAAAATTATTTCAGCAGCTACAGGGATGGACTTGGATGAAGCCGGCCTTACCCAAATTTATAACAGAAACCGAAACCTGGTAAGAGCCATTAATGTGAGAAGAGGCTTACGAAGAATTGATGAGAAGCCACCGCAAGACCATTGGAAGAAGCGATTTCCTGAACTTGAAGAGCAGCTCCTGGATGCGTATTACAAATTTAAGGGTTGGAACAATGATGGTGTCCCAACTAAAGAAACGTTGGAGGCATTAGATCTGGGTTACATTGCTGAAGACTTTGAACAACGAGGCATTTACGATGAAGAGCCTTCTACCAAAAAGGCTTCAGCATAAACACATGAACAAATAAAGCGAATAGGTGGTAACCGTCATGGCTGAAAAAAAGAAGAAAATAGTTAAAACAATAAAGGTTGATCTTGACAAATGCAATGGTTGCAGAGCGTGTGAGGTAATTTGCTCTGCATTTCACGCTGAGCCAAAATATAGCAGCAATAATCCTGCCAGATCACGAATCCGGATGATTCGACATCCTATCAGGGACGTATATGTACCTGTGTATGCAGGTGAATATACCTCCGCCGAATGTATGGGGAGAGACAAATATATCATTGACGGAAAGGAATACGATGAGTGTGGTTTCTGCAGGGCTTCCTGCCCTTCCAGGGATGCCTTCAAAGAACCCGATTCCGGTCTTCCCCTCAAGTGTGATATGTGCGAAGATGATCCTCCTCGCGAAAAGCCCTTGTGTGTCGAATGGTGCCTCAATGACGCCCTCATTTACGAAGAACGGGAAGAAGAGGTCGACGAGGAGGTAAAGATGGAGGATGTCGAGATAGGATTGACATCTTTGATAGACAAGTATGGCAAGGAGAAGGTAATAGATACCATTACCCGAATGGCAGAAAAGGGCAAAAACCCTTAAGATAAAAAAGAGGATTAAACGTGGAAACCCTAGCCCCCTTCAAAGAGGTAATCGACGAGGTAAAAGAGAAAGGTGGAGACGCGGTCAAGTACTGCTACCAGTGTGGTAAGTGCGACACAGTCTGCCCGTGGAACAACGT
>Ga0067045_1003000_pt1 | contig 94686 bp, 82 predicted proteins | sample TerdegcTABiofilm_FD_59184 | JGI IMG/M metagenome (GOLD analysis project Ga0067045, IMG submission 59184) | Combined Assembly of (Gp0054472, Gp0054536) Wastewater bioreactor microbial communities from Singapore -Terephthalate degrading...
TTGTTNTCTTTACCCCTTTTACATTTAATCCATAATATTCAATTATCTGTTTTATATCTAAAAGGGATATTGTATAATCTTTCTTTGCAGTAAGTCTTGTGAAGAATTGTTCTATTAAACTTTTTTCATCGAGGTTAATGTTATAAAAAAACTTAAGGATACTTGCAGCAACTGCTATACNANANCTTGTATNACTAAAGAATTTTAGAATATTTTTTTGAAAATATCAATTAATTATATTAATTGACTTTAAGAGGAAGAAACATAATATTTTTTATTGAAATTAAATAAACATATACTAAATAACTTTAATATTATAAATAACATAAGTTGAATAATTAATTCATTTAAATTATTACTCTTATTTAATAGAAAAAGAGATGGATAATAAGTAATATAATAAAAAGGAATAATAAATTTCAAGAATAATAATATATATTTATTATACAGGAAAAAGGGATAGAGAATAAGCATTTGAACCATATAAACAATAATCGCAAAAGATTGTCTGCTTCGTTTTGTATAAAATGAAAATGAACCCAAAATTATAGTAAAATTGCCTAACATCGAAATTCCTATAATTATTTCGAATAATAAAAAAAATAAATTAATATGGATCTTTGTTATAGCCAACATTATTATAGAATAAATAAGAATCCCGGTTGAGAAAATTATATGAATTATTCTTGAAATATCTATATTTTCAATAATCAATAGGTATAAAGGATTTATAGGATAAAAGTTATATCTATCCCAAGATCCATCATTTAAAAATTTTGGTAATTGGTAAACCCCTACATATATCATCCAATAAATTAATATTATTGTCTGAGAAAAAGCATAATAAAAAAGCATTTCATAGATATTCCAAGATATTTTTTTTATTATATTATTAAATAAAGTTAAGATAATGATTATATTTTTAAATTGAAACAATATGTTACCAATAAATGATAAAATATAGTTGAATTTATAAATTTTGAATCTCTTAATTGTTATCAAAATATATGTAATAAATATTTTAATAATTTTCATTCAATTATTTAAAAATAATTATTTTTTTCTTAATACTATTTGATACTATTACAAATATAGGATAAATCGTGATTAATATAATAATTTGGGGACCCAAAATGCTTAATAAAAAATAATTGAAATTTGGTTTATTATTTAATAATAAAACCAGAATTGGTTTATAACCTAGGTATTTAAAAGGTAAGAAGCTCGTAATGATTGTAAACCATTTCGGAAACAAATCATATGGTAAAAGTAAACTTGAAAAAATCATAAATACGAAATTGTATATTTGAATAATTCCAGAACTAAAATAAGACGAGAAACTAATAAAAGAAAATATTATTAAAATAATATTGACAATAATAAATATTATAGATAAATCCATAATAAATAAAAATAAACTAAAATAATTAATAGTATTTTCATGAAATAGTATAAATAATAATATAAAAGGTAATACTTTAACAGGATTAAAAAGAAAATCTGAAATTAGGTTTAATATATAATAATTTTAGATGCTCAGGGGTTTTGTAAGAACAAACAAAATTTTCCCTTGATGGAAATCATTCTCAATACCTTTATATACATCTGAAAATGTTACTTCTTTTATAATTATTACAGATAATACATAACTTACAATTTTATTATTCATTATATCTGAATAATTACTAATAACTTTGAGAATGCTAAATTGAATAATACCAAAAGCAACATTATTAATAAGAAGCATCAAATATTCAATGATAAAATAAAATGATTCTTTAAATTTTATAAATATTATGATGATAAAATTAATTATTCTTTTCACCAAAATTCCCTTTAATAATTGAAATAAATATATCTTCTAAATTGATATTATTATTATTTATAATCTCTAAAACTCTAAAATTATTTAAAAAATACTTTAATAAAATAAGATAATTTTCATAATCATTAGTTTTGATGGTAATATTATTTTCTTCAATTAGAATTTCTTTAGTTTCTATAAATTGTGATAGATTTTTATAAGTTTCAGAAATATTATTGTAACTATTTTTATCTATTTTTAAAGTGTAATTATATTTTTTAAATATTTTTTAAGCTATTGAATCTGTATTTCCATCGTAAATTATTTTCCCTTTATCAATAACTATAATTCTTGTGTTTACTTTTTCGACCCAATACAGGTCATGAGATGTAATAAAAAAAGATTTTTTATATTCAATATTCATTTTTTTTATATAGTTTTTAATCATATTTTTTGATTCTATGTCCAATCCTATTGTAGGTTCATCCATTACTATAAAGTCGGGGTCATGGATAAGTCCTGCAACAATTTCACAACGCATCCTTTGACCTTGTGACATTGTTTTTGGTGGACGTGATAAGAATTTTTCTATTCCCATTTTTATTGAATATTTTTCAATATTGTTTTTTATTTTTTTATTGCTTAATCCATATTAATTACCTAATAATTTGAATGAATCGGAAATAGGTAAATCCCATATCAACTGAGTTTTATTACCAATAATAATTCCTATATTTTTTAAAATGTTTTTCCTTTCTTTTTTATTATTCACATCCATTCCAAATATTCTTATTTTGCCAGAATCGATAGCCAAGACACCAAGTATACACTTTATTGTCGTTGTTTTCCCAGCTCCATTAGGACCAAGATAAAATAAAATATCGTTTTGAATCAATTTAAAGCTGATATTATCTAAAGCAATTGTTATATTTTTTCTTGTTTTATATGTTTTAGTCACATTTTCTCTTGTAAGCATTTTATATACCTTTAATTGAATTTTTGTAATATTCAATTGCGATAGAATATTTGTTAGGATTATTATAAAATTCTATTAAAATTTTATAAGTATTATCCCATAATTTATTTTGTATACTGTAACCAAATTTTATTGAATTATCTAATTTATTAATAATTTGAGCATAAAAGCAATAACCTGAACATAAATACTTTATCCAACAATTAGTACAAAACAATGATTTATCGACATCAGGTATTTTTTCTTCAACAGTAAAATTTATTTTTAATTTTTCTCCCAATTTAAAAACATCATTCCCCTCTAAAGTAGGGCATGGATAAATATCTCCATAATTATTAATAAAAAAACAGATAATTTTTATGATACATAATATTTATTGTTATATTTTTTGAAAAATCATTATTTAAATCTATACTTTTTCTAATATTTTCACTTATTTTTTAAAAACATTAATTTTTTGTGATTTACGGATTTTATTATGTTCATCAAATAATCTATCAATACTAATCCTTATATTTAAATTTCTGAATTCTTGTAATAAATCAAAAAATGGAATAGTACCATCTGTAGTTATGACTCTATTAAATCCGAGAGAAAATAATAAGTAAAATATATTAAAATATATGATTTTATTTCATTATTTTCATAAAATGAATTTGATGGAAATGTTTTAAAAATACCAGGGATAAATATTGAAAAACCAATATTAAAACATTGATATTGTAAGGATTTTTTTGATTTTGGAAAAGCATGAATTATAAACATTATATTTACATCAATCATTGGAATTTGTACATCACCAATTATTGGAATAATATAATCAGTATCCCCTATAAAAACAGTCCATTTATATTGAATTGCTGGGCGAATATTAAGCTTTGATCCAATTGGAAAATCAAAAGCTATTCCAAAAGACCAATAAAAAATTTGCATTTCTTCTTCAATATTTGAACCATCAGAAGTAGTAAAATCCCAGTATTTATAGTCTTTTGAACAGAAACTACCAGAAAAAAGTGAAGTTATAAAAAAATTATTTGTTATTTTTGTATATACATAACAATTTATGCTTAATTGAAAATTATTGGCAGTTGGATTATATGTTACATTTAAATGATTTATCGTTATATTGTTATATATTACTCCTACTCCCCAAAATTCAAGCATATCTATCAAATTATTATTTTCATTTTGCTGAGCAAAACAATTAATACTAAAAACTAAAATAGTTATTAAAACTATAATAGTTAATAAGATAAATATTTTTAATTTAAAAAACATTTCTTACCTCCTTAATGTGATCCTAATCCCATCATTTACAATACTTTTCATTAAAAATTATTCAAGCTTTCACTAAATAATTGGAAGATAATACATAATTACTAATTTTTAAGCTTTTGTTTTTATATTAATTTCCGAAATATTTTATATATAATTTTTGTAAAAAATCAAAAGTCTTAATTATTGTAACTACATAGCAACAAAATTCAGCTAATTTTTTTATAAATCCAACCTGATCTGGAAGAAACAAAATCAAAAAACTTATAGGAGCATACCAAGGAAGAATCATCAAATATATAGTTTCAAATTGATTTTTATCAAAATTATTTATAATAGTTTCAGCATCTAATTTAGCCGCTGACATCAAAAATAATAATAATTTATCATGCCTATCAACTCTCACTAAATAAATTGGAAATCCAGTATATGAAGCAATTTCAATTGCTAAACCTACCCACTTGGTCCAACTCCAAAAAGGATAATATTTATACAATAACTCACCTGAAAGAGCAGTAGCTGCAAAGCCAGCTGATACATATATATCAGTATTTGTATTATAACCTTTAGATAAAATAATAGGAAAAGATTTCTTTTGCTTTTCCATTTCCTCCATTGCATTATTATATTCCAAAGCAAGATTTTCGTCTAGATTCGCTATGCAAGTTTTAATTTTATTTTCATCTTTTTCATACATTGCTTCAAAAAGCTCTAACTTTTCCATTCCTTTTTCTTCTTTAGATATTTCAGTAAAGGTATTGTTTGGATTTTGATAAAACTCTTCTACTTTTTCTAAATCTTCATTATTTTCTCTTGAAAAATAATTATTATCATAATATATTTATTCAAAATTTATTTTTTCTTTTAATGCATAATTTGTTAATTTATTTATTAATATACTTTTTCTTCCCTCATCTGTAATATTATTACAAGAAAATAAGATATAAATAATTGTTATTATTATAAATGCAAACAAAAATTTTATTTTATAACTATTTCTCATATAATTACCCCTTTTTTTATTTTTGTTATATTTTTAAATATTTTTTTTATTTTTTATTTTTAACTTTTTTAATTTTGCCTCGAATATAAATTTAAAATATTATCTAATATTTTATTAACTAAAATTCATATAAAACCAGAGGTATAAAAATTTATATATTTTAAAAAAATTAGAAATAAATAAATATTGAAATTTTATAAATAGAATATTTACAAGATAAGAGATAAGAGATAAGAGATAAGAGATAAGAGATACTTTATTTTGTTTATTCATTTATAAATTTATATAATATATATTATTTATGTCAAGTAGTTTTTTGAAAAAATCTAAAAATTTTTCATGATATTGATTTTTTTTTATTTTTTGTATTTGATTTTTTTCTTTTTCAATTTTTTTTGTCTTTTTTTTTTAGTTACCCTTATTTTATATTTTTTAATTTTTTTTAAATTTAGCTTTTTGTCTATTCTTTTTCTTTATTTTTTCACTTTATTTTTTCATATTTTCTTTTTACTTTTTTTATCTTTCGATTTTTACATTTAATTGTTTTTATTTTATATTTTTTAATTTTTTTTTATTTTTTATTTCTTTATCTTTTTCATTTTTTTTTATCTCAATTAAATTCAAATATTAATATTATTTTTATTATAATAATAAGTTTTCTAAATAATTTTTGGCACAAAAATTGACCAAATATAGTTTCACCACTAAAATTTATAAGGGTGGGTGGTGGGGTGGTCTGGGCGAAAAAAGATTAAATATCAAATAAAAAAGCCTGCTTAAAGATAAGCAGGCTTAATTTTTTAATTTAATATTAAATTTTGGTTTTGTGCATCAAACATTAATTTTAATCTCAAAGAGTATTTTGGGGAGTTTATATTATTTTTTACCTTGTTCAATTGCTGCTTGAGCAGCTGCAAGTCTTGCGATTGGAACCCTAAATGGTGAACATGAAACATAGTTCATGCCAACAGATACACAAAATTTGACAGACTCTGGTTCTCCACCATGCTCTCCACATATACCAACTTTAAGGTTAGGTCTTGTACTTCTACCTTTTTCTATACCCATCTTTACAAGTAAACCAACCCCTTCTTGATCTAAGACTTGGAAGGGATCATTTTTGAAAATACCTGTTTTCTTTTCATCAACATAATCTGGAAGGAATTTACCAGCATCATCTCTTGAAAGTCCCATTGTCATCTGAGTTAAATCATTTGTTCCAAAAGAGAAAAATTCGGCGTATTGGGCTATCTTGTCTGCAAGAAGTGCGGCTCTTGGGACTTCTATCATTGTACCGATAAGGTATTCTACTTTTGTATTAGATTTAGCAATTATCTCATCTGCGACCTTTCTAACTCTTGTCTCAAGTAAATGGAATTCTTTTGCATCAATTGTCAATGGTATCATGATTTCTGGATAAACTTTTACTCCATTTTTTGCTACTTCAACAGCTGCTTCTATTATTGCTCTAACTTGCATATCAAGAATTTCTGGATAGGTTATTGTAAGTCTACAACCACGATGACCAAGCATTGGGTTTGCTTCATGAAGTTGTTCAACTCTATCTTTTACTTTTTCAAAAGGGACACCTACAGTTTCAGCTAACTTTCTCTGTCCTTTTTCATCATGTGGAACAAATTCATGAAGAGGTGGATCTATCAATCTTATGGTAACTGGATATCCATCCATTGCTTTGAAAATACCCTTAAAATCTTCTCTTTGGAATGGGAGAAGCTTATCAAGAGCCTTTATTCTTCCATCTAAAGTATCTGCAACAATCATTTCTTGAATTGCAAGTCTTCTTTCTTCTGTATCGAAGAACATATGTTCAGTTCGACAAAGTCCAATACCTTCTGCACCAAGCTTTCTTGCGTTTTCAGAATCATAAGGAGTATCTGCATTTGTTCTGACTTTTATTTTTCTTGTCTCATCAACCCATTTCATTATCTCTTTATATTCATCTGGTAATTCTGGTTTAATGAGTTTTAATGCACCAAGAAAAACTTCTCCTGTAGAACCGTCCAAAGTTATTTCATCTCCCTGTTTAACTACTTTATCATTTACTGTCATCTGCTTTTTATCATAATCTATAACTAGTTTTTCACATCCTACGATACAACATTTACCCCAACCTCTTGCCACAACGGCAGCATGAGAAGTTTTACCTCCAGTAGCAGTTAAAATACCACTTGCTGCATGCATTCCCCCGACATCTTCAGGGCTTGTCTCTCTTCTTACTAAAATGACTTTTTCACCATTTGCTGCTTGTTGTTCAGCTTCTTTTGCCGTAAAAACGACCTTACCGACAGCAGCACCAGGAACTGCGTCTATACCAGAAACAAGATACATCTTCTTCTTATTGTCTGCTTCTTTTGGATCTATAATAGGATAAAAAAGGCCTTCAATATCTTTTCCCTTTAGTCTTAAGATTGCTTCTTCTTTAGTTATGAGTTTTTCCTTAACCATATCATATGCGATTTTAAAAGCAGCTCTTGCATTTCTTTTTCCAGTTCTACATTGAAGCATATAAAGCTTACCTTCCTCAACAGTAAACTCTATATCTTGCATATCTTTATAATGTTTTTCAAGTTTATTCCTTATTTCTACTAGTTGTTTATAAACAGATGGATCTTTCTTCTCAAGTTCAGAAAGTTTAATAGGTGTTCTAATACCAGCTACTACATCCTCACCCTGTGCATTAAATAAATAATCACCATAAAATACATCTTCTCCAGTGTTAGGATCTCTTGTAAAAGCGACACCAGTACCAGAATTTTCACCCATATTGCCAAAAACCATCTGTACGACATTTACAGCAGTTCCTATTATACCCTTAATATTTTCAACTTTCCTATATGTTACAGCTTTTTCAGCCATCCAAGAACCAAAAACTGCGTCGATAGAACCCCAAAGTTGCTCCTTTACATCTTCTGGAAAATCAACACCAAGTTCTTTTTTATAGAGATCTTTAAATTTTTTAACAACCTCTTCAAGTTCTTCAGCATTAACATCTATATCATTTACCTTTTTATCTTCAGGTATTTGAAGTCTTTTTCTTGTTTGCTCTTCTTTAACTTTTTCAAAGATATGATCAAATTTTTCTCTATCTATTCCTTTTGCTGTTGATCCATACATCATTATGAATCTTCTATAAGCATCTAAAGCAAATCTTCTGTTGTTTGTCTTTTTTGCAAGTCCTTCAACAGTTTTGCTATTTAATCCAAGATTTAAAATTGTTTCCATCATTCCNGGCATTGATATTGGTGCTCCAGATCTTACAGAAACCAATAAGGGATTTTCTGGATCTCCAAATTTTTTCCCACTTGCCTTCTCAAGTTTTTTCATGTTTTCTTCNACTTCTTTTTCAAGNCCTTCTGGATACTTTTTGTTGTTTTTATAATAAAGGTCACANACTTCTGTTGTTATGGTAAAACCAGCTGGAACAGGCANTCCAATGCTTGTCATCTCNGCAAGACCNGCTCCTTTACCNCCAAGCAGATTTTTCATATCTTTATTTCCCTCTGCCTTACCATTTCCAAAAAAATAAACATATTTTGCCATGGTTTATCCTCCAAATTATTAATTTTTTATTTTTTGCCGATTTCTCTAAAACTAATAAAAAATGTATTTTAGTCAAATAAAAATTTATTCCTTAAATATTTCACCTCTATTCCATTATCTCTTCATAATTTTTTCATAATTTAATTCTACTTTCTAATCGATGAAAGGAGGAAATCATGAAAAGAAAAACTTTAACAGTCATTTCAATTGTGCTGATTCTTGTTCTTGCAATTACATTTACAGCTTTTGCAAGAGGAAGAGGCTCTAACCAGGTAAAAATTCAGCTTGATACTAATTCTTATAAAAAAGTCGAACCTGCTATTAAAAACCTTTATGAGTCATTAAAAAATCTTATTAGCAAAGAAGTTTCTTCTGGTATAATTAGCAATTATTATGCTGAAAGTATAATCAAAAATATTGATGCTGCTTATTCTCAAATTATGAAAACCAAAACAATATATTTACCTTTTTTTGGAGGGATGGGTTTTAAAGGACCTAAAAACCAANCACCCTTTGCTGGTCAATCAAATCAACCATCGGGACAAGGTCCACAAANCAACCAAGGACAANCTAATCAAGGGAATCCACCAGCNGGAGCGCCAGGTTTTGGTCAGGGTTTTGGTCCAATGTATCAAAATCAGCTAACAGATGCACAAATTCAAGCATTTAAGAGTCTAACACCTGATGTATTAAAGGTCATTGATGCAGAAATATCCCTTGGAAAAGCACTTAAGGATGCAGGGATTATTACAGATTTACAATTATCAAGCTATCTTTCAAGACTGGAATATATAAAGACTAGATTGACTCAGTTTCCTATGGTTCATTATGGTATCATGAGCTTTTTGATGATGGCAGGATTTAATTATAATAACTAATTAAAAATATTATTTTAATTTTATCTGTTAGAAAATCTTCTTGCAAAACTGTAAAAAAGGCGGTACCTTTTGCCGCCTTTTTTTTAATAAAACAACCAAATAATTCTATACAGTTCTACAATCTTCGATATCCAATTTGATAAATTCAAATGTGATTGCCAGCATCTGTCTCTTGTTTCTATAAAATTTGAATTTGTCCTTGATAAAAAATCGAAGAATCTATAAAAACCTAATACTATAGTATCATATAAATTTAATCTAAAATAAAACTCATATACCCTTTGAAGTATACCTGCCTTTTGTGAAGCAAACTGAAAAATTTCAAAGGGAGTCAACCTTTTTGTCAATAGTTTAAATATCAGCGAATTATTTACAAAATCTTGAACAGCATAAACTAAAGTTCCTATTGTTTTGACTATATTGAATAAATTTGCTGNGATTATATCTGATTTTNCTGCNGANTTTTGCTCAAATTGATTATTCCTCTCAGTNAACCAAGTTTCATTTTCAAATTCACCAGATGAAATATTTGGAGACTTGTCTATTTCTGAAATACAGTACTGATTTTGAGTTATACTATAATACTGACCCTCTTCTTCCTTTTGATAAACGACTTCGCCATCTGTAACACTTACAACAGTATCAATTGTATCAGATACACTGACAATAAATTCTGTTCCTCTAACAGAAGCTGAACCATTAGGAGTTTGAATAATATATGTCGATGAACCAGATAATTTTTGAACTATTGAATTTATAGAACCAAATAATATGGAAATAATTGTTTGTTTCTGTTTATCTGGATTAATAAGTGAAGAAAGTTTAACCTTCGTTTTTTCCATTATTATAATTTTTGTCTTATTGTCTGTCATGACTATTTCTGCTTTTGATTCTTTACCAGTTTCAATAGTATCTCCAAGTAAAATATTGGTATTAATTTTTAAAGAAGAAGGTTTGCTATCATTAAGTGAATAAATCTGAACATCCCCTAATACCAAAGTTACTTTTCCAAAAATATCTGTATCTTTAGTAGCAGCAGCAGAAATAAAAAGAATAAAAATAATAAAAAGAATAAAAAATATATTTAGCTTAATAATAATTGAATTTTTCATATAAAACCTTTATATTTTATGACTATTTTGAACTATATTTAATTTAATATTGCAATTATTAAAAAAAACAACTATAATATTAAAGAGAAAATATTGAAGAAGTTTTCATAATTTATTATAAAAAGTAAAGGATCTTTATGGACTATTATATTGGAACAGCAGGTTTTAGCTACAGAGATTGGGAAGGAATTTTCTATCCAAAAGCAAAAGACAAACTAGAATATTACAGTTCCATTTTTAATTTTGTTGAGATCAACTCAACCTTTTATTCAATCCCAGAAAAACAATTTTTTACATCTTTTTCAAAAAGATTAAAAAAAGATTTTATGGTATCGATNAAAGCAAANAAAACCTTTACNCACCAAAACAATTGGTCAAGTAATGANTTAATATCTTTTTTTGAACTTACAAAAATACTTGAGGATAAACTATTATGTATATTGTTCCAATTCCCCTATTCATTTCACAACGATNAAGAAAATCTTAAAAAAATTGAAAATATTAAAAAGCTATCTTCCAACATTAATATTGCTATAGAAGTTAGACATAAATCCTTTATGGAAGATACTTTCTTAAATTTTTGCAAAGATAACAATCTTATTTTTGTTAATATAGATCAACCACAGATATCATATAACCTTTCACTAACAACTATATGTACAAATGATAAAATCTCGTATTTTCGTTTTCATGGAAGAAAAAAAGATACTTGGTTCTCTGATAATATTGAAAGTTATGAAAGATATAATTATACTTACACCGAAAAAGAAATAGATGAGTTAAAAGATGCAATTGTCAAAAATAAAGCAGAGAATATAATAATAAGTTTCAATAATCACTATAAGGCGAAAGCTGTAATTAATGCAATTGAATTGATGGAAAAGCTTGGTAAAAAACCCATTGTTTCTTCCAATCAAATTAAAAAAAATTTAAATAAATCTAACGAGAGTCTCTTATAATTTCTTTTGTCTTTTACCATTAATAGGACAAAGGGTAATAAAAGTTTAATTGAAAAAACTAATTAAGCAGAATTTATAAGTTCATTTAATTTTTGAATTAATTCTTCCAATCTATTTAATAAATCCATATATAATTGATTGAATTCTTCGTCATTAAGCTCCTGTATTTTAGTCTCTAAAGAAGTAATTTCTGTTAATAGTTCCATTGCAACTTTTATTAAATCTTGACCAGAGAAAAAAGCGCTATCCATCGCTGCAATATTTTCATATTTCTTATTAAGTTCTTCCAATTTGTCATTTAAGGTTTTTATCTGTTCCTCAAGATAAGCTTTTAATTCTTTTATTTTAGAGTCAACATCTTCAGGAGTCACTTTATCACCCTTTTCATCCTCTACTTCACTTTTTATTTCTTCTGTCTCAGAAGATTTTTTAATAGGGTAAAAACCTAAAAGAAAACTTATAGATTTAGCTTGGTTTGTGTTTATAAAAGACTCATCATATATATAACCGACTGCCGCATCCTGTCTTTTATATTGAGAACTGAAGTTTCTACCTTTAACATAAGAAAAATTCCAGAAATTATTTAATAATTCATCATAGTTGGCAATAATTATTTTATCTGGTGATGTTATTCCAGCTTTTCTTGGATAAAAAATTAATCCGACTACTGGATTATTTGGATTATCTAGAGAAAAAATTGTCATAGGTATGGAAGACTTGGAAAAATATTGTTCACTATCTATTATTCCAAGATTGCTGATCTGAAATGGTTTATTATAATTTTCTCCTAAATATGTATCAAATAGTATTCCTATAGCTAAAAAATGTCCTCTGCTATCTAAATTTCTTACTTCAATAGTGACCTGAATTCCAATATTAAATTGATCAAGATTTACAAATTCTACTGTTTCTATTAAATTGACAAACTTGGTACCCCATTTATATACAAGTTTATTATCTTGAATTGAAAAATCTTGAATGATAGAGCCAGTAGATTCTAGTAAGTATTGAAAGTTATCATATTTTAATAGTATCTTAGAAGAGGAAGGTATACTATAATACAATGCATAAGTATTGAGTTTTTTAATATAAACATTTATCATTCCGGTCTTAGCATCAGGAACAATTTTATATAAATCATTTTCTAAAGTTGATGATTGAGCTTTTAATAGACTTAAATTTATATTAAGCAAAACAAAAAAAATACAGATAAAAATTGCTACTACCCATATTTTAATTTTTATTTTTTCCATTTTAATCCTTCTAAATTAATTATTGATTTAGCGATGAGGTGATTTTAAGAAATAGCTCAAATTTTTTCATTATGAAGTCCACAAGAGAAGATAGTAATCTGAGTTTTAAATCTATAACCATAGAATATCTGTTTAGTTTTTTTTCAATCAAATTTAGTTGGCTTTCCTTTTCATTAAGCTTATTTTCAAGGTCTGTTAATTTTTTCTCTTTTTCTTGCAACTGTTTTAACATATTATTCAATTCTGACTCTTTTTTTCTTAATTCTAAAAATTTTGATTCATACGCTTGAACTATTGAATTTTCTGCTCCTGATAAAATCTCTTCTATTTTTGATTCAAGATCTGAGATTTGCTCATTAAGCAAAGTAATATTATTTTCTTTATCAATGATAGTATTTTTTAATTCTTCATTTTCTTTTTTCAATTTTTCTAATTCATCATTTGAAATAGAAACTAATCCACTATTAACCTTTTCATTTAACTCATTATATTTTTTCAATAATTCATTGTAATCTGAAAAAAGTTTTGCATATTCTTGTTCTAGTTTAGAACCTTCTGAAAGTTTTTGCTTTAAGTTTTCATACTCAGACTGAAAACTAATATATTGTTTTTGTAATTCATTATAAGCGATTTGGAGGGAATCATATTTATTCTTTAATGTAGAATAGTCTTTCTGTATTACATCATAGTTAGTCTTCAATGAATCATATTTTTTTTGAAGTTCTAAATATTTATTTTCCAAGCTTTTATATTCATTTTGACCTTTTTCATATAGTTCTCGATATCTTTCCTCGCTTTCGTTTATTGGAGGAAGAAGACTAGTACTTTCAAGTTTTTTAGTAAGTTCAATTATTATATCTTTATATTGATTTATCAAAGTTTGATTTATATATAGCATCTCATATATTTCAGCATATTTTTGTAGATCGAATTCTGTCTTTCCATTAGTCTTCTCTTTTGAAAAATAGAGAATCTCACCTTTGGCTACCTCTTTTTCAAACAAACTCCTATATTTTTCTGCATATACATTATCTTTTTTATTAAGATAAGATTGCCATAAAAAGAAATAAGCATTAATTATCAGAGATTGATTGCCAGAAGAATCTAGAAAATTTTTAAAATATGAAATAGCATAGTTATAATTTTTTTGTAAATATTTAATTCTTCCAAGAAAATATAGTGAAATAGCTCTTTGTTGATCTGAGATTACTCCCGACATTGCATCTAAAAAACAAACTTCACTTAAATTATAGTTTGATAGAAAAAAATAGGCGATTGCCATATAATACATTGATGAAGATTTATTTGCCAAAGGAGGATTTAAGGATAAGTATTTTTTGAACAACTCGATAGAGTATGAATAATTTTGTTTTTCAAAGCTTTCCAAAGCAGCTAAATATATTGAACTTGAATCATTTCCATTTTGAGCCTTTATTATTGAGTTGTTTCTGTTAAGTATATATAAGAACAGAAATATAATTAAGATAGATATAAGAGTAAAAATAAGAATCTTTCTGTTATTTCTTATTTTAATCATAGATTATCCTTTAATCTTTCAATGTTAACAAGCAATAAAAGTAGTCAATTTAAATTATAGCTCAATATTATTAAATAAGATAAATTTATTGATAAAACTACTATTAATATCGGTTGAATTTTTTAGTTTTGAAAAATTGTTAGAGATGAGATTTTAATGATAGTAATTCTTCTTTAGAAAATAATTTGTCTAAATCGATGATCATTAGTAAATCCTTATCATCTATTTTAGTGATTCCCTTTAAATAATCTCTATTGATTCCACTATTTAATATTGGCGGTGTCTGTATATTTGATTCTTCTATTTCAAAAACCATTTTTACTTTATCAATTAAAATGCCTAATTCCATTTCATTGGTTTTAACTAAAATGATTATATCTAAATTTGTTTGATCTTCCTCAAATGTAAATCTTTTTTTCAAATCTATTATAGGTATAATAGAATTTCTTAATTTAAAAACCCCTCTTATCGATTTAGGCATATTTGGAATTATATAAATATTTTCTACTTTTTCTATGCCTTTAACTTTCATAATATCAAGACCATAAAGTCGATCACCTAATAAAAAGGTAACAAATTTTTGCTTCATAATTATCACCTAAAATTATTTTTCTTTGGTTGCCACATTTATCTCTACAAGCCCATATTGCATTCTTAAAGGGACTACAAGGGCTTCTAAATCTTTATCTGTAATTTCTATATCATTTCCTTTAATAATTGTAGGGGGGGTAAGATCTAAATTGTAACCTCTATTGTGAAGTTTTGTTATTGCATTTGCAGTAATCATGTTTGCAACTTCTGTTATAACATTAACAACCATTTCGTTAACTGTATTAAAATTTTCACCAACCATTTTTGAAGCAATTTGAACTGCTGTCTCTGGAGACATATCAAGAATTAGCCTTCCTTCAGCTTGTCCAAGTAAACCTATCAATGCGGCAATACCTTTAATATTTGAAACTCTACTTTTTAAATAGATATCTTCTCTTTTTATTTCAACTTGTAAAACTTCTTTAAGTATTTCATAGGAAGCTTCAACAAAAGGATTTATAAAATCGATATTCATATATCCTCCAAAATTAAATTCTTGAATTTATATCTAATTCAGATATCTCATTTTTAGATTCACTTAAAATTAACTGATTTATATCTATTATTAAAGCGATTGCTCCATTTCCCAATATTGCTGAACCAGCTATGGCTGGTACTTTTGTAAATGAATTCCTTAAAGGTTTTATTACTATATCTTGACTACCTATTAGAGAATCAACGACAACACCAATCTTTTTATCTCCCACACCTACAACTATAAGGTAACTAAAGTTTTTTGATTCATCCTTATTTAAATTAAATATCTCGTTTAAGAAGATAACTGAAACAAATTCCTCTCTAATCTTTATAGCATTTTTTCCTTCTATTTTTATTATCTCATTCTCAAAAATTCTTTTTGTTTCTATTATGTTACTTATGGGTAAAGCATAGATTTCGTCTGCGACATATACTAATAGAGCTTGTATTATGGCGAGTGTAAGAGGAATTTTAATTATAAATCTTGTAAATTTTTTAGGTTCACTTTCTATCTGAATTGTTCCATTTAAGTTTTCAAGTGCTTTTTTTACGACATCTAAACCGACTCCTCTTCCAGACACATCAGATACTTTATCTGCAGTAGAAAAACCAGGTGTAAAGATCAGATCATATATATCCTGTAATGATAAAATTCTATTTTCGCTTATAATCTTTTTTTCAATTGCTTTCTTTCTGACTTTTTCTGCATTTATTCCACCACCATCATCTTCTATAGAAATTTTTATTATATTCCCTTCGTTCTTAGCAGAAATTTTTATCGTTCCTTTTCTTTTTTTGCCAAGATTTTCTCTTGTAGTAACATCTTCAATACCATGATCCATGCAATTTCTAAGTATATGCATGACAGGATCAAATAATTCCTCTATTATTGATTTATCTAATTCTGTATCCTCCCCTTCCATTATTATTTCAACTTCTTTATTTAGCTTTTTTGAAAGATCCCTTATGATTCTTGGAAACCTACTAAGCATTTGTTCTATTGGAACCATTCTTATCTTCATGACTCCTTCTTGTAAAAGATTAACAGTTCGTGAATATACTTGCAATTCATTTGATAGAGAGTTAGTGCTATTTTTGATATTATCTACTATTAAATTTGATTGACTTAGCAAATTTAAAATCCTCTCAACCTGCTTTTTAGACAAGATTAAAGAGTCTTCTTCAGAATCAATAATGGTACTTAAATAACTTACTAAACTGGAAGAATCTGAGCTTAAAATATCAAAAGAATATACCTGATTAATAATTTTTGAAGAGTATTCTATTAAGGCTGCTTTATTTATTACTATTTGAGATACAAGGTTTAACAATTCATCTATTCTATTTGAATCAACCCTTAAAATAGTCGATGCTTTTGTAACTGCTTCTTTTAAATCACGAGGAATATTTATATTACTATCAATTTCTTCTTTTGAAAAAATTTTTTCTTCAATCCTTTCGCCAATATTTTCTTCATTTTTTGATTCATAATTATTCACACCCATAGATCCATCATCTGAGGATTTATCTTTGACAAATGATTTTAAATTTTCAAAAGTTAATTGATTAATTTCTAACTTACTAACAATATCAGGGATATCTATAAATTTTTTTATAGAATCTTTATCCTTATCTGAAATGAAAAGATAAATAGAAAATTTATAAAACTTGTCTTGATTCATTTCATTAATGGTTGGAGTGGTTTTTAATATTATCCCCAAGTCTCTTAAAGATGAATAAACCTGTAATGGTCCAACAATAGCCATCGGATCTTCTTCATTAAATTCAACAACAATTTTATATAAATTAAAGCCTGGTTTTATCTGATTTTTAAATATTTCCAATTCTGCAGAGTTAATAATTAAATCTACAAAGCTTTCATTTTTCTCATCTTTTTTACTAGGTTCATTTTTATTGTCAGCCTTAAAACCTGTAGATATTAAAGATGGAATACTATGAATCTTTTCTATGATTTCAGAGTTGTCATCATCATAAACTTTGGAATCATTTCTTGCTTGAATCATTTTTTTAATAACATCGACACTTTCAAGAAGGATATCTATGATATCAGAATTTAAAATAACATTTTTTTCACCCCTTAAATAGTCAAATGAATCTTCTAGCAGATGAGCGAATTCATTTATTTCTTTAAAACCCATAGATCCAGAAGAACCCTTTAAGGTATGAGCATTTCTGAAAATTTCATTGATAATATCTTTGTTGGAATAATCTTTTTCTAATTCTAGTATTGATTTTTCTAACTGATCAATTATTTGATAAGCTTCTTCAAAAAAATATTTTAAAAGTTCATTAAAATTTTCATCATTCATAAAAATCCTTTTACCTTCTACAATTTAAATATCTTATAAAAAGTTTAATTTGTCAATAATGAAACTATTTTTAATTGAAAAAATATTAAACAATGTTAATTTAAAGCCAAATATTAATTTTAAGAGGTCTTATATGGAATTTATAAAATCAGAGGCTGGTAGTCTTGAATCCTCAGACTGTCTAGTCAGCGTTGAACCTTCAGAAAATTTTATTCTTGAAATTGTATCAACAGTTGACAAGCAATTTCATGAACTTATTATAAATGATATAAAATCAACAATAGAGAAATTTAAGAATCAGCATGGTATTTCTGAATTACCTCTTAAAGTAAAAATTGAAGATAGAGGTGCTTTATCATTTGCACTTAAAGCAAGGGTAATGACTGCATTATCAAGATCTATAAAAAGATAAAATAATAAGAGGCTAAGATGAAAAAAATTATAAAAAGAAGAAGTCAGCTTTATGTCCCTGGAAATTCACCTTCAATGTTACAAAATTGCATGGTATTCGGAGCAGATGGGGTTTTATTGGATCTTGAAGACTCTGTTTCTATATATCAAAAGGATTCTGCTCGTCTTTTAGTTTCTGAAGCCCTTTCTTTTTTAGATTTTAAAGATATTGAGGTTGTTGTTAGAATCAATGCTATTGATACACCTTTTTGTAAAGATGATTTAGAAGCAATTATTCCACTAAAACCTGATGCAATAAGACTTCCAAAGACATCATCTTCGGAAGATATTTTCAATTATGAAAAATTAATTTCACAAATTGAGGAAAAAAATAATATCCCAATTGGTACTACAAAAATAGTTCCAATGTTAGAAACAGCAATTGCTATAGAAAATGCTTTCGATATTGCCAAAAGTTCCTCACGAATTATTGCTATAACAATAGGAGGAGAAGACCTTACTGCAGATATGAAAGTTTCAAGAACAAGAGAGGGTCACGAACTTTTTTGGGCAAGAGCTAAAGTTGCTTTGGCTGCATCTGCCGCAAAAGTAGCTGCTCTTGATACTGTATTTTCAGATATTAATGATGAAGAAGGACTAAGAAAAGATACTCAAACTATAAAAGAACTTGGATTTGATGGAAAAGCATGTATAAACCCAAGACAAATTCAAATTATACATGAAATATTCAATCCAACAGAACAAGAGATTGAAAGAGCTATCGAAATTATAAAAGCATCAAAGAAAAAAGAAGGTGGCGTGGTAAGCTTAAATGGAAAAATGATTGATTATCCTGTTGTGAAAAGAGCTGAACTAACATTATCTAGAGCTGGAATTGATGTTTCCACTTTAATATAATTTTAAATCTATAATAGAAAGTAAATTAAGAGGTGAATAATATGCAGAAAAATGCAGTTGGAAGATATATACCTGATTCTATAAAAGGTTATGGGGAACTTAAACCTTTTATGGGAAGTGACTTTATTTATCCAGAAAAACAGAATAAAACTGGTGGCATTATAAAAAGATACTCTCTAGAGAGAAACAAAATTTTACCTTCAATAGAAGATGCAATTAAAGCAACTGGTTTGAAGGATGGAATGACAATATCCTTCCACCATCATTTTAGAAATGGGGATATGGTCTTAGTTCCAGTGATTGAAGCTATAGCCAAAATGGGAATTAAAAATTTAACTCTTGCTCCATCAAGTTTAACTGAACCTCATGATGTCATAGCACCTTATGTTCAACAAAGGGTTATAACTAAAATTCTTACCTCTGGATTGAGAAAAAAGCTTGGCGATATCGCTTCAAATGGAGATGTAGAATATCCAGTACTCTTTCATTCTCACGGAGGAAGAGCAAGGAGAATTGAGGAAGGAAGCACTAAAATTGATGTCGCATTTATAGCTGCCCCAGGTTGTGACTTTATGGGTAATATCAATGGAACGGATTCCACTACTCCTTGCGGTTCACTTGGTTATGCACATGTTGACGCGAAGTATGCAAACTATGTTGTTGCTATTACAAATGATATTAAGGAAAATCCATTAAATAGAATCTCTATTCCACATTACCTTGTTGACTATATTGTAAAAATGGACAACATTGGTGATCCAAAGAAAATTGGTACGGCTGCTACTAGGATAACAACAAACCCTATGGATCTTCTTCTTGCCAAGATAAGTGCAGATATAATAGCCTGTTCTCCATATTTTAAAAACGGGTTTTCATTTCAAACAGGCTCTGGTGGCGCAGCTTTAGCAACTACAAAATTTTTAAAAGAATATATGGTAAAAAGAAATGTCATTGCAAAATTCGCAACAGGAGGAATAACAAGTTATCAGGTTGAACTTTTGAAAGAAGGACTTATTCAAACTCTTTATGATGTTCAATCTTTTGATTTAAATGCATCTTTATCTATGAAAGAAAATCCAAATCATGTAGAGATGGATTCTTCATTTTATGCAAATCCTTTTAATGCTGGTCCAATAGTTAATTATCTTGATGTAGTAATCTTATCAGCATTAGAAGTAGACACTAAATTTAATATAAATGTTGTTACAGGATCAAATGGGATTATTAGAGAAGCATCAGGTGGTCATTGTGATACTGCATTTGGTGCAAAACTTACAATAGTGATTGCTCCTTCCTTTAGAAGTCGCATACCAATAATTGTAGATGATGTAACTACCGTTATAACTCCTGGGGAAGATGTAGATATTATAGTTACAGAAAGAGGGATAGCAGTAAATCCTGTAAGAACAGATATCAAGGATTGGATAAAAAACTCTGGATACCCAATTTATGATATTATTGACTTAAAGAAAAATATAGAAAAAATTACTGGAAAACCACAACCTATAAACTTTACAGACGATATTGTTGCCATTGTGGAGTATAGGGATGGAACTATCATTGATACGATAAAAAAAATTGCTAAATAGATATATAACTTTTTTCCTTATATCTTTTAGTCTTTGGGGATAAAGTGGGAAAACTAATAGTAAAGTATAGAATTATCATTATAATATTGTTTATTTTGCTTTCAATATGGTCAGTTAAACAATGGTCAAAAGTTACTGTAGTTAAAGAATTAGCAAGCTTTCTTCCAGATGACATAGATAGCATTAAAGCTCAAAAAATACTTTCCGAATCCTTTGGTAGCTCAGCTTCAGCAATTTTATTTTTTAAAAATATCAATGATAAAGAAACATATTTCAAAGTTATAAAATACATAAGAAATCATCCTCAGATTAAAACCGCCCTTGGTCCTGATCAGGTAGGCATCTTCACAGTTCCAGAAGGTTTTTTACCAGATGTTGCAAAAGAACTGTTTTATCAAGGTAAAGGTATCTTTGTGACTGTTGAATTTTTAAAACAGGATAATGATCCAGAAACTTTGAACGCTATTGGAGATATTATCAATTATACCAAAAATTTCAAAGATGTTATCTTCACTGGCTCATCTGTTATGAATTGGGAATTTAGAAGATCTTTTAGATCAAGTGCTTTTCCATGGTACTTTTTAGTTTCAATAGGAATAATGATTATAATGCTTATTTTAACTACAAAAACAGTTATTCCTCCTTTTTTATTTATTCTAAATCTTGCATTCGCTTATATAATAAATATGGGAACCAATGGTTTTTTGAGTTCAATATCGTATCTTACTAATGCTATAACAGCTGCTTTACAATTTGGTGTTTCGATGGATTATTCTCTATTCTTATTTCATAGGTATTTTGAAGAAAAAAAAATTAATCCTGATAAAAAGACAGCAATGGCAATTTCTATTGATAGAACTTTTGTATCTATTTTAGGTTCATCACTCACTACTTTTATTGGTTTCCTTGCTATTACAATAATGACATTGAAACTTGGTTTTGATCTTGGTATAGTTGTAGCAAAGGGAGTATTACTTTCTTTAGTCTGTTCAGTCACATTACTCCCATCCCTAATTTTAATCTTTGATAAAATCATCGAAAAAACAAGTTTTGAATCTTTTTCTTTTTCAAAAATAAGTCTTTTTAGTTTTCTTAAGACTAGAAAGATCAAAAAAATAATTACTAAAGCAAATCAGATAAAAAAGATTAACTTGAGAAAAAAATATGGATTTAGGACTTTAATAATAATAATAGGTATTATCATCTGTATTTTAATTCCATTTATTTTCTATCAAGGTTTTCATTTACCTATATCATATAGATTAGATGATTCAATGCCCAAAAATCTTAAATCTTTTGAAACCTTGAATGACATAATGAAAATAGCAAAAACCGGAGACATATTAAATATTGTTTTGCCTGTTCCTTCATTTTATAACTTTAATAGATTTAAACTTCAAAAAGCAATCTCTGAGATAAAAAAAATAGATGGAGTCTCTTTAGTATTTTCTATAAATGATTATGCTCATCCATCAGTACCACTATCGTTTATCCCTTATGATCAGATTGAAACCTTTTATAAAAAAGGATATATGAAAATTTATTTAAAAATCTTATATCCCCCAGGAACAAAAGAATCTGTTGTTCTTTTAGAAAAAATAAAAAAAGTATTCAAAAAATATTATGGTGAGTTTTATATCAGTGGTCAATCTGAACTTTTGTATGATTTTATCAAAATAGCAAAAATTGATTTTGCGAGAATAAATCTAGCTTCTCTTATATTCATTTTTATAATATTATTATTTTTATTCACTTCCCCAATATTCTCTATCATTCTTTTAATAGTTGTAGAATTTGCTGTTATGCTTAATTTGTATTTATATAGCATATTTGCTCATGAAATATCATTTATAGCAAATATGATTATAGGTTCAATTCAGCTTGGTTCTACGATTGATTATGCTCTTTTATATATAACGAGATTTTTAGAGGAGTATAAGAAGGATAAAGATTTAATATCTGCAATTAAAAGAACATCTTCTTCCACAGCAAGTACTATTTTTAGCGCTTCTTTATGTTTATTTTTAGCAACAGTTGGTTTTAACTTATTTGATCCAGTAAATGTTGTTTCAAACATTTCTGGACTTATTGGAAGAGGAGCAATTGTTAGTTTCTTAGTCGTCGAACTTTTTATGCCTTTTATTGTTTTAGTATTTTCTAAGCTTATTATCAATATGGATAATAGAAAAAGAAGAATTTATTCAATATTTTCAAGAAATAAAGCTTCATAAAATATTGCAAAATATTTTATTCTTATTATCTTTTTTTTGTATAAATCATATATATTATTCTTGTTTTACTTAAAATTATAGGTAAATAAAATATGAATAAAAAAGTTGTAATTTTCTTTCTAATAATATTACTCTTTGTTTTTACTTTAAATACCTTTTCTCAAAATATAAAAATAATAAAGAATGAAACGATTTATGTCACTCTCAACTATAAAGGACAACCAACTAAGATTAAGGTTTCTTACGCTTTTAAATGGGTAGAAAATAAAATAATTTCTTTTCTAAATAAGTTTAATTTAAATAATTTTAAGATAGATGATGGAATTGAGAAAATCAATCAAAACTCTCAAAAAGTAGAAATAACTACAAAAGATAAATTGGTTTATTTTTATGTTGAACCTCCAGTTGAGAATTTCAAACTCCCAGTTTCATTCAATATAAGTTATATATTCAATGGCAAAGAGACTTCCCCTGAAAATATAAAAAATTCTAAAGGAACACTTGAAATTAGAATAACTGCAAATAATAACTCTCTAGTTAGAGATACTATTGAATATCAAACATTCCCAAACAATGAAACTGTCACAGAACAAGTGGATTTACTTTTACCTTATATTGTACTTGTGACGACAGATATTAAAAGTACTGATTTTGAAGAAGTTGATGTTCCTCTTGGAATAAAAGTTTTTAAGGGAGAAAATTATTCTATCACTATACCCATTTTCCCTTATCCTACTTCTTCAAGTTCCATATTTTTATCAGGGACTTTTACTAAATTACCAACAATTTATCTAAGTTGTCAATTGGTATCATATAAACTACCAGAAATAGTTGGTTCGAACTATGAGCAGATAAATCAAATGGTAGTTGAAAATTTCAATAATTATCTTTCAATAAAAAACAGTGTAATTTCTATTTTAGATTTAGAAAAAGAGGTGGTTCAAAAGATAAAAGAATTTAGAAGTGGTTTATCTAAGACAGTTGAATCAGTAAACAAAGCACAAGATCTTTTAAATGTCTATATTAAAAATCTTGAAGCTGTAATGAAAATGAATGAACTATTATATTCTATTTTATTGGATATGAAAAATGTTCTTGGTTTTGATGAAACAAGTATAGGGTATATAAAGCAATTTATCGAGTTTAACAATCAACTTATTGAGATGGTTCTATCTGGAACAGAGTTAAATCAATATAGTGTACCTGGTCTTTATAGTTTTCCAGATTATATTGTTCAGGCTGAAGACTTATCTAGAATAATTGATAGTCAATTGACTTTATTTTTAAATGGTCTTGAAAGAGTTGAAACCATGATTAATACTGTAAAACAGATTTTAGAAACTTACGAAAAGCAATCTATTGATTTTATCAATGTCATGAGACGAGATTATGCTAAATATACAAGACTTTTAAATATCGCGGTTGCTCTCTCTAAAGATTATTCTTTGATTCTCGACAAAACAACACTACCTAAAGATATTCAAATTGAACAGACATTCTCATTTTTTTATGTAATAGAATATTTTACAAAAAAGGAGTGATAATGAATTATTTTGATATGGCTGAATCTTATAAAATAAAAGTTATTGAAAATTTAAAAAAAACTACTTTAGAATATCGAAAAAAAGCGATTGAGGAAGCCGGTTATTCTCTTTTTGGTTTAAAATCAGAAGATGTATTTATAGATCTTTTAACAGATTCTGGAACTGGAAGCATGTCCAATAATCAATGGGCTGCAATAATGAAAGGTGATGAAAGTTATGCTGGAGCATCTTCTTTTTTTGAATTAAAAAATACTATTAATGAATTGTTAGGTTTACCTTATGTTATTCCAACTCATCAAGGAAGAGCGGCAGAAAATGTTCTTTTCTCTGCTTTGTTAAAAGAAGGGGATATTGTTCCTGGTAATAAGCATTTTGATACGACTCTTGCTCATATTGAGTTTCGTCATTCTAAAGAAGCGTCATTTTTAACCGATGAAGCGAAAGATCCTGAAAGCGATTATCCTTTTAAGGGGAATGTAGATTTAAATAAAGTAGAATCTTTTTTTAAAACAACATCTAAAGACAAAATTCCATTATTTATTTTAACTATTACTTGTAATTCTTCTGGTGGTCAGCCTGTTTCTATGGAAAATATCATCAATCTTAGAAAACTATGTGATAAATATGATATCATGTTATTTTTTGATGCAGCGAGATTTGCTGAAAATGCTTATTTTATAAAAACTAGAGAAAAAGGTTATGAAAATAAAACAATTAAGGAAATTGTGAAGCAAATGTTTTCCTACGCAGATGGTTGTACTATGTCTTCTAAGAAAGATGGTTTGGTAAATATAGGCGGTTTTATAGCAGTCAGAGATAAAAATCTTTATGAAAAGTTACAGCAATTTTGCATTCTATTTGAAGGTTTTATAATGTATGGAGGTATGGCTGGAAGAGATATGGCTGCTTTGGCAGTTGGATTAAATGAGTCCACAGAATTTGAATATTTAAATGATAGAGTCTCTCAGGTTGCTTATCTTCATAAAAAATGTAAAGAATATGGAATTCCATTGATAAACCCAGCGGGAGGTCATGCTGTTTTTGTAAATGCATCCAAAATGCTTCCTCATATACCTCACGACCAATTTCCAGCTCAGGCACTTGGTGTTGAGTTATACATTGAATCTGGCGTTAGAGGTGTTGAAATCGGAACTTTACTTGCAGATAGAGACCCTCAAACAGGTAAAAATAGGAAACCAGATTTTGAACTTTTAAGATTAGCTATTCCTAGAAGAGTTTATACAAATAGACATATGGATGTAGTTGCTGCTTCTTTAAATGAGCTTTTAAAAAGAAAGGATAAAATTAGAGGAATGAAACTTGTATATGAGCCAAAATTATTAAGGCATTTTACAGCTAAATTAGATTGGATTTAATAAAAATTATGGAAATAAATGTATTAAAATTTGGCGGTTCATCTGTTGCAACAAAAGATAAAATAATTTCAATAGCCCATCAAATAAAAGAGCTATACTTAAAAAATAAAAAAATTGTTATAATTGTCTCTGCAATGGGAAATTATACTAATGAACTATTAAAGTTAGCCTATGATATATCCCCAAAACCTTTGGAAAGAGAAGTTGATATGATTCTTACAACTGGGGAAAGGATATCTATGGCTCTTCTTTCTATAGCATTAAATGACATTGGGATTCCAGCAGTTTCTTTTACTGGTTCTCAAGCTGGAATAATTACAAATAATTCCCATATGAAAGCAAAAATTGAAGAAATAAGACCTATTAGAATATTAGAGGAACTTGAAAAAGATAAAGTTGTTATTGTGGCTGGTTTTCAAGGTGTCTCAAGGGAAAAAAATATCACAACTTTAGGAAGAGGTGGTTCAGATCTCACGGCAATTGCACTCTCTGCTTCATTAAAAGCAAAAAATTGCGAAATATGTACAGATGTTGATGGAATATATCCAGTAAATCCCAAGTTTTTCCCGCAAGCTAAGGCTTATAAAAACATTAATCATCAATTGGTTTATTTTATGGCTAAAACTGGGGCAAAGGTCATGCATGATAGAGCTTGTTCTTTAGCATTAAATTATAATATTAGTTATAAAGTTCGCTCTTCCTTTGCTTCAAATGGAGGTACTATGGTTTCAGATTTTATAGATCAAATCAATGAAAAACCTTCTATCTATTCAGTCAATTTTATTTCTAATCTTCATACTATAAAGACAGATTATGAAAATGCTCAAATAATATTGGAGAGTCTTTCTGTCAAAGATATCAATATTCATAATTTAATTTATATAAATCAAGAATATTTTATTTTTATAAAAGATGAAGAATATATGAAGATTAAAGATAATTACCAATTTGAACCTTATTTAACAACAATCTTTTATATCATATCTTCAGGTTTTAATGATTTTTCTGGAGCTTTTTACCAGTTGCATAAAAAGATTGAGAATCTTGGTGAAAAACCATATCATATTGAATCAAACGCTTTTGTGGATTCCATATTTTTTAAACAACAATTCGAGCCAGAAAAACTTTACAAAGAACTTGTACAATCTTTGAATCAAAATTATAAAATAATCAATTTTAATTGATCTTTATATAGATTAAAAAAGATATTTGGAAATAAAGATAAGATTACTTTCCAAGTAATCACAATCGAATGCATTATTATAAAAAGATATTTAATTGAAATCAATTTAATAAAATAAAAGAAAGAAGATTATACTCTAAACTTGTAAGTTTCATCTTGAGTAATTCAGAGATTGCATTTTTAACATAACTTTCCTTTATTAAATAAAAACCGATACTTGAGATGACTATTTTTTCATAATAGTTTTTTATCAACAAGATTTTTGTTAGCTTTTCAGCTATTTTGAATAATATTAAATTTATAGATATACTTTCTTGAGTTTCAGCTAAATCTTTGCTTTGTGAAAGATCTTGATAATATTTTGCTATTTTTGGATTAGAAGAAAAGTTTAAAAATAAAGATAATGTTAAAAATAAATCTGGAGCTTTATCTGGTATAATAAAGATATCTTTCCCTTTTTCATCGGTATAGTTTGTAAATATTACATTTATTACATTGTTAAAATCTTTTTTTTCATAGCTTTCAGATAATTTTATTGTTGAATTATGAATTAAATTAAGGGTATTCAATACAATTTGAGGATCATTTAAATTAATAAGAAAGTTACCACAATAAATATTGTGTATGATTGAATAAAAATGTATCCTCGCGACTATATTTTCAGAATATAGTTCAATAAGTATAAAAAAATCTGTCGTTATAATATCTTTTAATGGCTCGAATGAATCTTTATTTACTTGTTTTATCTTTTCAATTTGAGATTCTACTAAAATAAGCTTCTTTAGCCACTTAAGTTTTGCTGTTAAATAATCTTCTTTTAAATAAGAAGGAATATTAATATTAGGCTCTTTAGATATGACTAATATCGAAAAAGTATAATTTAAATTTGAAAATGATATAAACAAAATAAAATTTAGCAACAAAATAAATATAATTACTAACTTTTTATTTATCATTTCTGTAAATTTTTCAATGAATTTCTGCTGATTTTATTAAAAAGATCGGCATCAAAATTGTACATATTTTTCTTTTTCTCATTATAAGATTTTTCTGCTATATTTAAAATTTTAGTAATTAAATCTTTAAAAGATACTCCTTTAGGTTGCCACAGATAAAAAGAGATTGAACCAGGAATAGTATTTATTTCATTAACATATATTTTTTCATTATCCTCTAAAATAAAATCTATTCTAGCAACCCCGCTGCAATCTATGGCTTTAAAAGATTGAACTGCGTAATCTTCTATTTTTTGTCGAATCTGCTCAGGTATTTGTGCAGGGATTTTTCTTGAAAATCCTTTACCTTTAGAATTTGATCTTATATATTTATCCTCAAAGGAAAGGATATTATCTATTGCAACTGGTTCCTCACATACTGATACCTCTAAATCATCATGATAACCAATTACAGAACAATTAATTTCACGAATTTTTTCAATTGCTCTTTCAATAATTATTTTAGAATCGTATTGCATGGCAATTTCAAGTGATTTTCTCAGTTGCTCTCTATCTTTTGCCTTGGTTATTCCAATGCTCGAACCTAAATTTGAAGGCTTTACAACTAGTGGATAATCGAGTGATTTTTCTATTTCTTCAATTTTATCATCAATGTTATTTTCTAAGTTTTCTCTATAATACCATTTATAAGGAACCAAAGGTAAATTATGGTATGAAAATATTTTTTTCATCATGACTTTATCCATGCCATTTGTAGATGCTCCAATATTTGCCATTGCATAAGGTAAATCTAATAGTTCTAAAACACCTTGGATTGTACCATCTTCCCCATATGTCCCATGCAAAGCAGGAAAAACTATGTCTATTTGCAATGGCTTATTTTTATCTATAAGTAACTGGCTTTTATCCTTTTTATTGAATGATAGATATATGTTTTTAGCCTTTTTAAAATCTTTTTTCCTAAATGTTTCAATATTTTTTAAGCAATCTCCAGTTAACCATTGACCATCTTTAGTAATATATAAGGGTATTGCTACATATTTATCTTTATCAATATTTTCTATAACTTGAAGACCAGTTATAACTGAAACTTCATGTTCGACACTTTTACCGCCAAAAATAACTAGACAATTTTTCTTTTCCATATCTTTCCTTTATCATATCTAATATTTTTCATCATTTTTTTCTATTATCAAATTTTAACTTTTTACTTAGATCCACTTTAATTTTCATAATTGTCAGGTAGGTCATTTTCAAAAAGAACAACTGTTTTTCCATCAATAAGATTTGGTAAATATGAAGATGCTAAGTCTAAATTATCGGCAAAATAGTATTTATCATTGTTGTTAACACTTTTAAATCCTTCAATTAATGCATCTTTATTTGTTTTGCCAACAAAAATAGCAAAATCCACACTTTCGGAAATCAGTCTTCCAAATTCATAATTTTTATGATACTGTATTTTTCCAAGTTCAATAAAACCTGGTGTAATTATTATCTTTTTTTTATCGGTAAAAGATCTTAAAACATCAATTGCTGCTTTTGCTGAATCAGGGTTGGAATTAAATGCATCATCCAATATTGTAAGCATATCATTTGGTTTTAATACTTGAAGTCTATGTTCAACAGGTAAAATCTGATTGACAGCATTATAAATTTCATCATATTCCATACCAAATAAAAATCCTAATCCTATAGATATAGCAAGATTTTCTATAGAATGTTTTCCTAAAAGTTTTGTCTCAAATTTATATCTTTTTTTATTAGAAATTATGATTTCAAAAGTATTCTTTTCATTATTTAAAAGGATACTATCAATTAAAAAGCAAGGCTGCCTTTCTTTTCTTGTTCCTATTGTAAAAACATAAGTAAAATCAGTTTTTAGTAAATTATCTAAGTTTATTTTATTAAAGGTAGCATCATCAATTATTTTTATATTACTGTTATCATTTTCTGATATCAATTTTTGGAATATATAATCATTATCTATATTCAAAAAACCTACTTTTGAATTTTTAATTATTTTCCATTTTTCTTCAACAATATTTTCTATTGACTTAAATGTTTCTATATGAACAGGGCCAATCGCAGTTAATATCCCTATATCTGGTTTGGCAAGATTTACAAGTTCTTCTATATCATTTTTATATCTTGCTCCCATTTCAGATATAAAAATATTAAAACTATCATCAAGTTCATCATTTATTGTTTTAGAAAGTCCCATGGGTGTATTAAAACTCGACCTCGAAGCTAAAACTTTAAACTTTTTTTCAAGTATCTGCTTTATATAAAACTTTGTAGATGTTTTGCCATAACTTCCAGTTATACCAATTATTATAAGATTTTTATTTTTTAGTTCATCTATTTTCTCTTTTGCAAGGTTGTAAAATTTACGATTAATCTTTTCTTCTAATGGTTGTATTAAAAATTGACTAATAAGCATTATAAAATAATTAAAACTATAAATTAAATAGATCATAAAAGAAAATGAAAATAAGAAAATAGTGGTTTGAACAAAATTTATTAAATTAACAAAATCATAATTTATTGAACCACTTTTTTTTGAATAGAAGTTAAAGTAATCATTGATTTTATCATTAAAGATAATTAATGATACTATTAAAAATAAAAGATAGATAAGAGTATATAAAATCTTTAATCTGATAGCTCTTTTAGTATAGACAAGGGGTTTTTTTTGTTTTTTTCTCTTTTCTTTTGAAAATAAAAATAAAATAAAATCAAAAATTAATATAAATACAAATAAAAGTAAGAAGATAGGATTTACTTCAAGCTTTTTGGATAAAATTATAAGAGATAATGATTTAATTTTTATTAAACTGTCATTTATAAAACCTCTTTTTGAAATGACTATTAAAATCGCATTGATTATAAAGAAAATAAAAAGATAGACCAATCTTTTAATGAGTTTTTTAACATTCTCCTTTTTTTTAAGCCAGTTAAAATATTCATAATACCGATAGTTGGAAAGTTGAGCCATATGAAGAAGATAATCCTTCTGAATTAAATCAAAAATAATTGCCAATAAAAAGATTAAGATCATAATTATTTGAATCAATATCATCATAGTCTTCTCATTTTATTTTTATTACTATTTTTCTTTTTATTTTGAATTAAAATTTTCATTTTATTTTATAATTAAAAAGTTTTATTTTTTTACTTATTGTTGTTCTTTATTTTTTCAATAATTATCAATCAAGACTTAAAAAGTAATTAACAGCTGAAATAAATTTATTAAATTGTTCTAAGAAACTGTAATGTCCTGCATTTTCAAGAAGCACAATACCAGAATCTTTTATATATTTATTTAGTTTTTTAGCCATATATAAAGGGGTTTCTTTATCGTTCTCCCCCCAAACAATTAAAGTAGGTTTCGTAATCTTTTTTGCCTCTTTAGACAAATCTTGATTTACAACTTTGATAAAAATATTTTTCAACTCCTTTGAGTTTTCGTAATCCAAGCTACCTTTTATTTTAAGTTTTTGCTTAACTCTTAAAATTAGACTTTCGAAGTCTTTGTTAAAAAACTTACAGTAAAATTTAGTAAAATATTTTAGTATTTTATATCTGTAAATCTTATAATAATATTTAATCTTCCTCTTTGGTTTAATGCCTGCTGAATCAACAAGAATGATTTTATCTATAATCTCAGGAAAGTTTGAACCTAAAATCAATGCTACTCTTCCTCCAAAAGAGTGACCAATTAAAGAACAAGGATAAAAATTATGATATTTAATAAAATTATACACAATATTTGCATATTCATATATTCCCCAATCCAAAGGAGGATTAGGAGAATTCCCAAAACCAGGAAAGTCGATTGCGATGACATCGAAATTTTTAATTAAGTATTCAAAAACAATTTTAAAACTATTTGAATTTGACTGCCATCCATGTAATAGTAAAACTTTTTTCCCTTTTCCTTTTCTAATATAGTAGATATTTTCAATATTATAATTTAATTCCATTAAATCCTCAGATTATAGTCAATTTTACCTTACAAAAAATGGCAGTATATTTTTACTAACATATTGGGTTTGAATTAGATAATACCATAAAGGCAATGTGATTAAAGACAATAATGTAGATAATGTTAAAGTGGAAGCGAGTAATTCTTTATCCATCTCAATAAAATCTGCAAAAAAAGCAGTCATTGTAGCTGTTGGCATGACAGTTTCTAATAGTATTACCTTAAATGTAAGTTCATCAATCCTAAAAAATCTACTTATTATAAAAACACATATTAAACCAAAAATGATACCAAAAACAAGTCTTACAAAACTTGAAAAAAGGGCAATCTTAAATCTTTTTCTATCAATCTTAAGATTAAAATCAAGACCGATGGTAAACAAAATCATTGGAATTGTAAAAGAACTAAAAGTAAAAATAAAATCTTTTAGTACTGGATGAAATTTTATCTTTAAAAGATTAAAAACCAAACCTAAGATAGCAGAAATTATTGGAATAGTAGCATTTTTCAAAAGAGCAATAAAAAAATCATTTTTAGATAAGCTATTCTTTGTTTCGAAAAAGATCATTGCGAAACCAAGAATCAAAAATACTGGCCAGAAAAACATGGAGAAAAAAACTGCACGAGTAAAACCACCATCAGAGAAAAAATAAAACATTATTCCCCAGCCAAGATATCCGTAGTTTCCAAATTGAGTTGCAATAGAATATGCTCTTGATTCTTTGATGTTTTTAGAAACCAGTTGAGCCGTGTATTTTGAAAAAATGGTATAAAAGATAGAAATAATTATAAATCCAAGCAAATTTGGTAATATTTGAGATAAAACACTAACATCGGCTGTATATAAATTTTTGAAAATAATGAAAGGAACCGATGCTTTTACTATGAATTTCCTCAAAGTAATGGCATCATCGGATGAAAAGACTTTTATCAATTTTAAGAAATAACCAAAAAATATGGGTAAAAGAACTGATATTATTATCTCAATGATATTCATATATTATACTTCAAATAAAAAATAAAGAAAATTAATATCATGTCAAATGAATTATATTAGATTGCTCAATGGAGAAAGATTTGAATCTAAAAATATATATTCACCAACTGGATTTCCATGTTCATTAAAATTTTTCTTAAAAAGTATAGTGTCTATATAATTTGATCTTGTCGATGGTAAAATATTTAATTTATATAGAATAGACATTAATGCGAACTCAGCAGCATCAATAGAACCATCAGATATTTTTAATGCTATTCCTAAGTCTTTTTTTGTATTAAAATCATTTAACCCCAAACAATATACTCCAGCAGCACCAACTTTTGCAATGCAGGATCCACCATACAAAGATATCAATAATGTACATAGACCTTCAGTTCCAGCTATCATTTGAGGATTTTGTAAGATTGAATTTTTAACTATTTTCAAAGCATCCTCAATTTCTTCTATTGAATAATTGAACTTTTTCGCAATCTCTTTTTGTTTATTGTCTAACTTGCAAGTAATCAAAGTAAGATATGATTTTGCCATAGATTCTAGTGGAACAGCAAAAACAGGTGCAGAACAACCATCAATCCCAGTTTTTATATCTTCGTAAGAATAAATTATAGAAACTATTTTTAATATTTCCTGTTGAAGTGGATGATTTAAATCAACATAATTTTCAATCGGATACCCTTTTTTTTTGCAAACAGAAAGCATTCCAGCATGTTTTCCACTGCAATCACTATTTAGCTTTGATTGTTTTTCACCAAGTATAAGCTGTTTCTCTTTTATTTTATTGGATCTTGAATAGGAAAAAGGTGTAAGTAGATCTTTTTCACTTAAACCTATTTTATCCATTAAAGATATTACAGTTTCGATATGTTGTTTTTCAGCAAAATGTGAAGAACAGATAAGAGCCAGTTCTTTTGGACTCATATCATATTTTTTATAAGCACCACTTAAAATAACAGCCAAAGCTTGAAAAGGTTTGGCTGTAGATCTAGTAAATATTAAATTATTTATATCTCCATATGAATATATAGTACCTTTAGTCTTTTCAAATATGCAGTAAGAACCAAAATGTATATTTTCAACTATTTCTCCTCTTGTTATTGCAACTAAATCTTTGAAGTTTGATTTTTTTTCTTTCATTTAATTATTCCTGAATAATAAATTAACGAGTACTTCATAAAGAAAATCGAAATTATAAGGTTTCTCAATAACAAAATCTATTTTTATGTCTTTGTTATTATTTAATCTAGGATCGTCTTTATAACCAGTAGATATAATTGAAAAGCCATTATAACCGTTTGATGAAAAATATTTTAGTAGTTCTATCCCATTCATTTCTGGCATCACAAGATCAAAAATACAACATTTTATTTTGTCTTTATTTTGAAAAAATATCTCTTTTGCTTTAGCAATATTTTCTGAAGACAAAACATGAAATCCTCTTTTTTGAAGATTCTTTTTTGTAACTTCAAGGACATTTATATCATCATCTACAATAAATATAGTAGAGTTTTCAATATCTTTTTTATTTAAAATTTCAAAATTATTTTTAGGTTCTAATATATTTTCATTCGAAGGCAAATATATTGAAAAGGTGGTCTTTATATTTGGTATACTTTTAAATTTAATCTGTCCTCCATGCTCTTCGATTATTTTTTTTGCAATTGTTAAACCTACACCAATTCCTCTACCCTGTCCTTTTGTAGTAAAAAAAGGATTGAAAATTTTATCCTCAATCTCTGATTTTATTCCTTCACCGTAATCTTCTATATCTATAATATAGAAATAGTTTGATTTTTTTAAATTTATTTTAACTATTGTATTTTCTATTTCCCCTTTTCTTTCATAAGATTCAAAGGAATTTATTAAAAGATTTATGATAACCTGCATAATCTGATTTTCAGTACCATATAAGACAGCTTCATTTAATTCAGTTAAAAATTGCACTGAAAGCTTTTTCTTGTACTTCATATTAAAGATTTCGATTGAGTTTTCAATTGTTTTCTTTAAATCAAAATTCGTTTTTATTCCACTGTTATCTTTAGAAAAATTTAAGAGAGTGGAAACAATAGATGTTCCTTTTAATGCGGATCTTTCTAAAATTTGTGAATATTCGTTTAAGTTTTCTTTCGAAATATCATCTTCATCTAACATCAATTTTATTAAAGAAGATATACTTAAAGTTGAATGTAAGACATTATTCATATCATGAGCTAGTCCTGAGGCCAAAGTTCCAATTATTTCAAGCTTTTGTTTCTCATACATATTTTTTTCAATATTTATTTTATCAGTAATATCTTGAGCAAGTAAAAGAAAAAGATTGTTTTTTGAAGATATAAATCTTATATCAAAAGAGACTACTTGAGAATCCATATTTACTTCATTTTTAAGGGATAAGATATCTTCTAATTGCAATGCAACTGATTTTTTTAATTCTTCTGAGATTAATTTTAAAAATTCTTCTTTCAATATCTCTTTATAAGTTTCAAATCTTTGCGGGAAAAAGGATCTTACAACATTTAAGTTATTATCAAAAGCAATAATAATATCTGGAATTATTTTAAATAAACTTTCCAAAAAATTTCTTTCAGTTTCAATCTCTTGATTTGCTTTTCTAAGTTCACTAGTTCTTTTTTTAACAAGTTTATTTAAGGTTAAAGAACTTATTACAAAGATAATGATTATTAATAATATAATTACTATTGAGATTAGAATAATTTTTGTTGGAATCTGTTTCTTGAATTGAACACCAAACCATTTATTTTCGAGCATTTTGTATGTTCTTTCTGGTATAGCATCAAATCCATTTTCGACAAATTCTAATAAAGGTTCATTACCTTTTTTTACAGCACGGTGAAATTGCCCAGTATATAAATAAAAGCCTATTTTATAGTTTTCTAGGATATTATATTTGTTTAAATAATAAATAGCGCAAGGTTCATCTATTGTAAAAACTTTTATTTTTTCATCTTTTGCGCTAAGTATAATATCTTTATAATCCTTAAATAAAATTAAATTTGTAACTCCATTTTTTTGTAAATATTCAACTGCAGCATCCCCTTCTTTAGCAGCTATCAAAAATCCTTTTAGAGAGTCATAATCAGCGATTCCGGAAATTGTCTTTGAGTAAATTATTGGAACATTTATTGTTGCATAAGGTTTTGAATATGAAAATATTTTTGCTCTTTCTTCGGTATAAAAAATTGTATCTATAACATCGGATTTTCCTTCTTCAATAGATTTCAATGCTTGTGACCATTCAACTGCATATAGAACCACTTGAACACCTGTTACTTTTTCCCATTCTCTCCATAAATCCACCAAATATCCTTTTAAAAAACCTTCCTCACTTCTAAAAATATATGGAGGATAATTATGATCTATTGCTACTACTATTCTATCGATGATTTTTTTCTTTTGAGCATCTAGACTTAAATTCAAAGAGAATACTAAAAGAATTATAATTATTAATATTAAATATACTTTTTTCATCTATCTTTATTTTAAAGCTTAAAACTTTAAAATCAACATTTAGCAAATAATAAAAATGAAAATTTAGTTATTTTTAAATACAAATTCTTGATAAGATAAAGTTAAGAAATGAGGTGATTTTTTGATTGGGCCCATCAGGACTTGAACCTGAAACCCATTGATTATGAGTCAATTGCTCTAACCGATTGAGCTATGGGCCCTTAATTTATAGAATTTTGATATAAAAAAAGATGCGGGAGTGACGGGGCTCGAACCCGCGATCTCAGGTGTGACAGACCTGCGCGATAACCAGCTTCGCTACACCCCCAAGTGCTTTTTTTATTTATATCAATTTTTTCTTTTGTCAAGTGTTTTGAATAATTTTCTTTTTCTGCCAATTACCTTTTTTGTAATAATAAAAAGCTAAAATGGCTCCAAAAAACCATGCTATAGGTATACCCCACCAGATTCCAGAAGTTCCAAATTTTCTAGAAAGAAGATAAGAAATTGGGACTCTAAGTATCCATAAAGCAATTAAAGTATTGAACATCGGTACAATTGTATCCCCAGCTCCCCTCAAAGCCCCATTAAAAGTAAACATAACAGAGAAGAAGAAATAAAAACTTGCGACTATTCTTATGTAATCTTGTCCTATTTTTTGAACCTGCTGATCTTTTGTGAATATTAACAATAGATATTTACTAAAAATAATTATTAATAGCCCTAGGAAAGTCGAAATAGAAGCCGAATAAATAAATGTCTTTTTAACACCTTCTTTAACTCTATCAATTCTATTTGCACCCATATTTTGAGCAACAAAGGTTGTTATCGCCATTCCGAAACTCATTATAGGCATGCTTGCAAATGTATCTATTCTTCCTGCTGCTGTGAATGCAGCTATGGCATTTGTACCAAATCCATTTACAATCCTTGTTAAAGCCATAAAACCTAATGATACTAGAACCTGTTGAACTCCAGTAGGAATACCAAGATTCACGCTTTTGATAAAAATATCAAAGCTAAAAGTTATACCTTTTATTCTAGGGGCTATAGGGAGTTTTTTCTTTAATGAAATAGCTATACCAACTATGAATGATATAGCTTGAGAAATAACAGTTGCTATTGCTACACCAGAAATACCCATTTTAAAATAAATGACAAAAATAAGATCTAAAATAATATTTATTATTGTAGCAATAACCAAAAGCACTGTTGGTGTTCTGCTATCTCCAATACCTCTTAAAAGAGCCGAAAGTCCATTATAACCAAAGGTAAAAAACATACCGATAAAGATAATTTTAAGGTAAATCAAAGCAGAAGGGAATATATCTTCTGGGGTTTTTATCAAAAGCAATATATATTTGCCAAAAATTAAACCGATAGCTGTTACAATTAATGCAGAAAAAATTAGAACAATATATGCAGTATCTACTGCAATCCTTATATTTTGTGTTTGTTTCGCTCCAAAATATTGAGATATGATAATTGAAATACCTAAAGCGATTCCCATTATTAAAGATACCATTAAAAATAGAATTGGAAAGTTTATCCCTACAGCTGCCAAAGCTTGCTTACCGATAAATCTTCCTACTACAATAGAATCTACTACATTATATGCCTGCTGAAAAAAGTTTCCCAATAGCAGTGGTAAAGTAAAATTTATTATCTTCGAACCGATTGATCCTTCTGTTAAATCATTTTTTAAGTTCATTAAATTTGATTATCCTTCTTATTTTTTTTATATTTTGCTTTTTATACTATAAATTTTTTTCTGTTTTTTGTCTTTAGTTTATTTATTTTTCTTTTTTCTTAATTATAAACAATTCAATTTTATTATTTAAATAATTCACTTTTGATAATTAAGTAAAATTTAATATCATATCAGTTAAACTCAGAAAATATCTCCAAAAGAATATTCTGACTTTCACCACCGACTAAAACAAAAACAGGTGGTTTACCAATTGGTGCATCTATCTCAATGTATGATCTTCCTTCATAAATCTTTTTTGTCCAAACATGAATCCACTTACCCTCTGGAAGATACAATTTAATTTTATTTGTTTTTTCTTTTATAACCGGTACTATAAGCAAATCGTCCCCTACCATAAATTGATATTTGATCTTATATGTTTCAATATCTTCTGGATAGTTGAAAAAAAGTGTTCTAACAACCGGAATTCCATTTTTTGAAGCCATATCTATATATTTCTTAAAATAATCTTTCAATTTGAAATGAAACTTTGCAAAAAAGTTATAGAAGTTAACTGTTTCTTCATCTGATTTAAAATTTGTTTTAAGATCACTATATTGATAAACCTGCCAGTTGTTTAAAGGTTGATTCCCTTCATGCGTTCTAAAAATTGGAGTAAAGGCTTCAAATTCTATCCATCTTAGCAAAAGTTCTTTGCTTCGATGATAAGTCATTATTGGATTCGTAATAGTTGTATATCCGCCAATATCACTATGAATAAAAGGAATACCACTTAAAGATGCTGTAATAGTTGCTAAAACCGCAGATGGAAGACCATCATTCATCCCAAAACTTACCATTTGATCACCAAGCCAAAAGAGTGTGGAGTATTTTGGACTTTGTAAATAGCCTGCTCGTGCAAAAAAGATAATTTCTCCATTTTTATTAGCTTCATCTATAGCTTCTCTATTAATCTTTGCCCAAATTACCGGATACTGATTATGAAAAATTTCTGCTTTTACACCTGAATGTAAAACAGCATCCATTGGAAGCCATTCACCAAAATCTGCCATCCATCCAGAAAGTCCATTACCTATTAAATTTTCTTTTATTATATCTTTTATCCATTTAATGGCATCAGGATTAGTAAGATCTATTAAATATGCTGGGAAACCAACGGTTTGTATGAGATATGGTTTATTTTCTTTATTTTTTACTAAGTAATCCTTCTCCATAGCCTCTTTTAGCATTGGATTCGTAAAATCATCATCAGATTTTTTAGGATCTCTATCTGCTAAAAATGGATTAATATAGCCAAGTACCCTGACATTTTTTGATTCCATTATCTTGACAAACTCTTTAAAATCTGGATAAAGTTCTTCATCAGGATACCATCTCCATTTTAATTGTTGCCCAAATGAAGTCACTCTTTTACCACACCAATCTTGAATCCAGATAGCAGATATCGGATTACCCTGTTTTATTAAGTTATCAACTACAGATATTACCTTATCTTTACCACCTTGAATACCAAGTATTGTCCCATATGTCCAATCTGGTAGAGCTGGCATTTTACCATTTATTTCGGAGAAAGTAGATATTATTTCTTTGTATGAATTGCCCACAAAAAAAGAACCAGAAAGCATATTAGTTTCTTTATCTGTAATAAATTTAACATCAACAAAATTTGGATTGGAAAAATTAAATTCCCCATATCCAGTATTTTCAAAGTAAAAGGCTCTTAACTTCGAGGTGAAAAAAAATGGGATTGGAAAGTATGTAGTAAAATTATCTCCTCCAGCTTTAGAAGTTAAGTTTGCGCCAAAAGTTATTGGTTGATCTCCTCTTCCAACTCCCTGTTCTGAAGTCAAAATTGGTACTTTTTTACCTTTTAAGTCTAAAAATGAGTATTGGACACCACCTCCAAATATCCTTTCATCTGCTTTTGATAAAAATTTTAAGTTAATCTCATTGATATTTTTATCTTCAATATTTAATTTAAAATCTATTCTATTTTCACTTTTTGAATAAATTTTTAGATTATATGGTACTTTATCATTTAGATTTTTACTTTGACTAAGGTAACCCTCTATTATTATATATTCATCATTTTTATCAATCTTTGAAATATTCTGAAATGTATATGACTTTATCACTTTTTCTTTAATCTTTATGGAAGCCATATGATAATCATAGGTATAATTTTTCTCAAAAGCATTTATAAAGGAAAAATCTTTAGAAAAAGATAGAAAAGCTTTACCATCTGAAAGAATTTCAATTTTATCATTCAATATATTTATTAAAATGTTATTATTTAGTTTTATCTGTTCATTTTTTAAGGTGAATTCTAAGTTTTTACATGATAATAAAAGAAATAAAACTGTCAAAATAAAAATAACTAAAACCAAATTAAAGCTTTTTCTTCTCATAAGATCATCCTCAAATATTTAATTTATAAAGTAATTTATTACTTTTAAAAAGATATTAAAAAAATTAGATACCAACTTAGTTGAAAAAATTAGTAATATTATATAATTTCACCTTCTAGTATTTTGATAGTTGGGATTGGGTTTGAAATATATTTTATAAATAACAAATCAATTAACTCATCAAAAGATTGTATTGAAAAACCTTTGGTATCAAAAAGTATTAAGTTAGCTTCATAATCATTTTTTATGTATCCAACTTTCCTTTCAGTTATATCAAAAACAAATTGAGGTAAAATTAAAAGTTGATTTTTCAAAAGTTTCAAAACTCTAATGTCTTTTACAAAATTCACTATTTTGTAGATTGAGTTAAAAAGACTAAAACTATTGAAACCATTTGCAAGTATAAAATGAGAGTCAACTTTTGAATCAAGGATAGAAAATATACTATTGCTAAATTCTTTATTTACAAAATAATCATCATCAATTATGTAATATAAATTTGGTTTTCTTACAAAATTTTCAAAGTATCTATTTGGATCTTCATATTTTATTATAAAAGTTTTTTCCATATCATCTAAAGAATCTATATCTTTTATGCTAAAAGAAGTATTAGAAGGAAATCTAATATAGATTATTTTACCATCTTCAAGTTGATGTTTCTTATTAAAATAATATCCGTAATGATGGAAAAGATAAGGATCTTTAATATTATTTACATAATCATGATAAGAAGAGTTTTCCTTATCAGAAACAATTTTTTGTTCTGGATATACATCATTAAATAAATATGATAATGAAGATTTTATCCCAATGGCCTTTAGTTTCATTGCAATAGTTATTAAAGAACTTTTAACCATATGATAACAAAGATGATTTAAGAATAAAAAATATGAACCATTTTGGATCATCTTTTCAGATGCTATATCTGTCCAGATATCAAGGTAATTATATGGTAATTTATCAAATATAGGACCATCGAGTATAAAATCTATTGAAAAAGAATTGGTATATTTATAAGAAAAAAGGTCGAAAATGGTCTCCTTTATTAATGGAAGTGATGGAAGAGCGATAAGTGACGAGCAGTCAATTATCTTCATATTTTCTTCATCTGGAATAATATCAGTTATATTAATTGTTTTTCTCTTAATAATTATATTTTTATCTTGAACAAGTTCTTCTCCATCGAAAAAGCTAATATTTTTAAGAGCAATACTTTTCATCGCTCCTCCAATATGTTTGTTTATTTATACTAATGATTTTAGTAATTTATCTTCAATTTTTTGATAGGTTAAAAGTCCTTCAATAAAAATCATCAAAGCCTCTTTTAGTCTTTCTTCTTTTAGCACATATGCTATTCTAACTTCATCATGACCAGCTGTTGGAGTTTTATAAAAACCTGAAGCTGGAGCCACCATAGTTGTTTTTTTATTCTTTTCAAAATCAGAAAGCATCCATTTAGCAAATAACTCTGAATTCTTTATAGGCAACTTTACAACAAGATAAAAAGCACCTTCTGGTTTCTGTAATACTATACCATCAACCTGGGTTAAAAGATTGTAACATATATCTCGTCGTTTTTGATATTCATCTACAATTGTCTGATAATATGAAAATGGTAATCTATAAGCAGCTTCAGCAGCAACCTGCTCTATTGTAGGAGGACAAAGCCTTGCCATAGCGAACTTATTGACTATACTCATAACTTCTTGATTCTTTGTAATAAGAGTCCCTATCCTTGCTCCACAAGCAGAAAATCTCTTGGATACAGAATCGATGACTATTACTCTTTCTGGATCATTAAGCTGTAATACTGAAAAATGAGGATAATCAGTAAAATTGAATTCCTTATATACTTCATCAGAGATTATATATAGATCAAATTTTTTGGCTATTTCATGAATTTTCCTTACCTCTTCTTCTTTTAATATTGTACCAGTAGGATTATTTGGTGAACCTATCAAGATCGCTTTTGTTTTGGGTGAAATCTTTTGTTCAATTTGTTCAAAATCCTTAATATGAAATCCATCTTCTGCTCTTAAAGTTACTGGAACTAACTTTACATTTGCACTTAAAGCATATCCGTCATAATTTGCATAAAAAGGTTCGAATACTATTATCTCATCTTCTGGATCACATATTGAATCGATGGCAAACATTATTGCTTCAGAACCACCTATGGTTATACAAATCTCATTTGGTTTTAAGTCTATTTTATAATTTTTAAAATAATCGCATACAGCCTCTCTCAGGCTTAAAAAACCTTGAGATGGCCCATATTCAAGGACTGGTTTATCAAAATTTTTTATTGTATCCCACATGATTTTTGGTGTTTCAATATCTGGTTGACCAATATTTAAGTGAAAAACTTCAATACCTTTAGCTTTAGCTGCATCAGCATAAGGAGTAAGTTTTCTAATAGGTGATGAAGGCATCATCTGCCCTCTTTTTGATGTTTTCATTATTCTTTCCTTCTAAATTTTTTGAAATATAATTTTTACTATTTCTTTGTCAAGAATATAAAAAATCTAAAGGTTAAAATTATAAAATATCAAAAGAATATAATATTATAATAATAAAATAACACAATAATAATAAATTAGACTTATATTCTATGGAGTATTAAAAACTATTTGTATTCTGAGATTCTTATAGTATGATTTTTACAAATATAAAGAAAAAGGTAATTATTATGGGAATTTCAGATTTGTTTTCCATATTAAATTTAATATTTTTTCAAAGGATTAATTATAAAAAGAAAAAGGTTAGATTAGATAACTTTATTGAATATTTTCCAGAGACTAAAAATAATGGATCAACCTTCTATTTCCTTTCTAAAATTGATGAAACTGATTTCTTTAAATTAAAAAACTTTTTTTTGTTTGATCAGGATAATATAAAAAACATATTGGATAAAGGGAAAAAACATGAAGGTGAATCAAATAATGATAATAAAATTCCTATTAAATTTTATAATGATAATAAGAAAGCAATAATTACAATTGAGATAGATGATAATAAAAAAATATTTGGTTTAGGTTCTAAGTTTTCGCCTTTTGATAGAAAAGGGATGATTTTTGATAATTTAAACACTGATAATCCTTATCATGCATATTTTGTAGATAATTTATATTCAACTCTTAATATCTTCTATATATTTGATGAAAAAACTCAAACAACAGATTGTCTTATATTAGATTATCCTGGTATAGTTAGGTACGATTTTGGTAAAACTTGTAAAAATCAAATAAGAATAGAAATTTCTTCCACTTCTTTTCAACTGATAATATTTAAAAACTATGATTTTTACTCTTCCATTAAAAAAGCTTACGAAATTTGTAACAATTTTTACAGACCACCATTTCATGCTTTTGGTTATACTTATTCTCATTGGGGCATCAAATCAATAAATGAGATTGAAAAAATCACAAAATCCCATGAGGAAGAAAATATCCCATTATCTAATATTTGTCTTGATATCGATTATATGGATTCTTTTAAAAATTTTACAATAAACGAAAATTATGGAAATTTCATTGGCTTTAGTAATTTTTGCAAAGAGCTTAAAAATAAAAACATCTTTTTGATTCCTATTATTGATGCTGCTATAAAGTTTGAAAATGGATATGCTGCTTATGATGAATTTAAAAATAAAGGCAATTTAGTTAAAAATAAAAATGGCAATATTTATTATGGTAATGTTTGGCCAGGGAAATCAGTTTTTCCAGATTTTTTCGATAAAAAAGATCAAATAGTACTTAAAAATTTAATAGACGATTGGATAAAGAAAACAAATACCAACGGTTGTTGGCTTGATATGAATGAACCTTCTATTTTCAATGAGAAAACAAGAACATTTTCAGAAGATGCAAGATTCTTAAATGGAAAAGTCGAAAACGAAAAATTACACAACATGTACCCATACTTTCAAGCAAAGGTTACATATGAAAGTTATATTGAAAACAATATAAGACCTATGATATTTTCAAGATCATTTTATACATTTATGAATCAATACTGTGGAAATTGGACTGGAGATAATCAACCAAGATATCTATCTCCATTTGAAAACTGGATTTCAGCAGATAATAAGCCTTTCACTTTCTCTAGTTATGTATTGTGGTACAGATATAGGAGGCTTCTGGTTTAATCCAACAAATGAACTTTTTATTAAATGGTTTAAAGCTTGCTTGTTTCATCCCCTTTTTAGAAATCATAGCAGTATTTTTGCAAAACCAAGAGAAATTCCATCATTAAAACCAAAAGTTAAAGAAAAGATTACGCAAATCATAAAAGCGAGATATGCTTTAGTACCTTCAATATATTCACTTTTTATGTTATCTATTTTCAATAAAAAGCCCTATATTATGCCTTATTTATATAAAAAAGAGGATAAATTTATTCTATCAGATGAAGTGATAATCATTTCAGATACAATAGGTTATGACCCATTTGATACTAATTTATTGAAAAGAGATGATTGTTTTAAAAAATTTATATTTTTTGATGAAGTTGATTTTTATATAAAAAAAGGAAAAGGAATATTTTTATCATCAAAACTTTTACCAAGTAAAAATATCTTTGAAACATTTCCATTAAAATTTTTAGGCGCTTTTGATGAAAATAATAAAATTGTTGGTGAAATTTACTTTGATGATGGCATAACTTCATCTTCATTAAATAATTTTGCGATATATAAATTTATAATTGAAAAAGAAAATAATGGAAATATTAAGAAGAATTTTAATAAAACTTTTTCAAACCTTGAAAAAAATATTGAATTAGAAATTGAAAAGTTACTAAATGAAATAGAAGTTCAGATTATATAAAATTTTCACAAATTAATAACATTTTATTCACATCTTTTCTTTTTTTTGAATTACTTCATTATTACTTAAATGAAAATATTTATCATAAATTTCATGGATTTAATATGAAAAAGAGTAAATTTGATTTAATTTTATTTGATATTGATGGCGTTTTAGAGTATCAAGGTAAGGTGTTTGAAGGTGCAATAGAACTGGTAAATAGTATTAGAAATGAGGGAATCAAAGTTAAATTTTTAACCAATAGCACCTTAAAATCATCTAAAAGTGCCACAGAAAAATTAATAAAAAGAGGTTTTACTGTATATACAGATGAAGTTATTACTGCATCTTTTGCAACTGCACAGTATTTAAAACTATTAAACCCAAGATCTATTTGGCTATTACTTGCACGAGAAGGTGTTGAAGAATTTAAGGATTTTATCATTGATGAAGAAAACCCTGAGTATGTTGTAATTGGAGATTGTCGAGATTCTTTTAATTTTAATACTATGAATAAAGTCTTGCAAAAGGTTATGGGTGGATCAAAATTAATTGGTATGATTTCAGAACTTATAGATTCAAGCCTAGGAACACTTGAATTAAATGTTGGTTCATGGGTTAGCATGATTGAGAGAGCAGCAAATGTAAAAGCGACATACATTGGAAAACCCAATAAATTTGTATTTGATCTAATTTTAAAAAACTATGATATAGATAAAAAGAGAGTCCTAATGGTTGGAGATAGAATCAGTTCAGATATTGTCGGAGCAAAAGTTAGTGGTATAAAATCCTGCCTAGTAAAACAAGGTGAATATTCACCAGAACATCTTAAAATTAAAGCCAAACCTGATTTTACAATCAATTCTATATCTGAGCTTACTAAGGTAATATTTTCATAAAGAATGAAGACTATACAAAACTTAAAATATATCAGAAATATAAACTAAATATAAGAAAGTAGGATAAATAAATGGCAAAAACTCCTTTTGTTCATTTGCATACTCATACTGAATATTCAATGCTAGATGGAGCTTGCAAAGTTAAAAAACTGGCAAAAAAAGCAGCAGCTTTTGATATGCCTGCAGCTGCAATAACCGATCATGGAAACCTTCATGGAATAATAGCATTCTGTGATGCAATGTCTGCTGAAAATATACAACCTATTGTTGGCCAAGAGTTTTATGTTGCCCCAAAAGATAGAAAAATAAAAAGCAAAATCAACAATTCTGTTGATCCTCAAAACCCATTTCATTTAATTCTTTTAGCAAAAAATGAGATTGGTCTTAAGAATCTTTACTTTCTTTCGAGTATTAGCTACATAGAAGGATTTTATTATAAGCCAAGGATAGATAAGGAAATTTTAGCATCCCATAGTGAAGGTTTAATAGCTTTAACTGCATGCCTAGCTGGGGAGATACCTTATTATATTCAAAGAGATGAGATAGAGAAAGCTAAAAAGTCTTTGTCTGAATATTTAGATATCTTTGGAAAAGAAAATCTATTTTTAGAACTTATGTATCATGGAATTGAAGCTGAAAAAAAAGTAAACAGAACTTTAATTGAATTTTCAAGACTTTATGGGCTTGATATTGTTGCGACCAATGACAATCACTATCTTGAAAAGGATGACGCAGAAAAACATAATATTTTACTTGCAATTCAAACTCAATCTACAATAGATGATAAGCAAAGATTCATGTTTGATGGGAGTGGCTATTATTTCAAAAGTTATGAGGAAATGAAACAGATCTTTCAAGATTACCCAGAGGCATTAAACAATACCTTAAAAATTATGGAAATGTGTAAAGTTAACTTTAAGTTTGGAGAGATGAACCTTCCCAAATACCCTTTAGATGAGGGTTATTCAGAAGAAACAATGTTAAAAAAGCTAGCAGAAGAGGGATTAAAAAGAAGATATACTGAAATAACGCCAGAAATAAAAGATAGGTTTGATTATGAATTTAATGTAATATCTTCTAAAAAATTCTGTGGATATTTTTTGATTGTTTGGGACTTAATAAACTGGTCAAAAAGCAATGGAATATTGGTCGGTCCTGGCCGTGGAAGTGCAGGAGGATCTATCTTAGCCTATGCTCTTGGTATTACAGATATAGATCCATTAAAACATAATCTTATGTTTGAAAGATTCTTAAATCCAGAAAGAACAAACATGCCAGATATAGATATAGACTTTCAAGATGTTGAAAGACCAAGAGTAATTGACTACATAAAACAAAGATATGGTGCTGACCATGTTGCAGCTATTGGGGCATTTTCCGCATTAAAAGCTAAACAAGCTATCAAGGATGTGGCTCGTGTATTAAAAATAAGTGCATCTGATGCTAATAAAATTACCTCTTTAATAAATTCCGATTCATTAGAAGAAGAAATTAAAACAAATGAAACCTTTAAGTCTGTTATGGAGCAAAACGAATTATATGGTAAATGTCTTGAATATGCCTTATTTGTCGAAGGATTATTTAGACAAACTACTATTCATGCAGCTGGAGTTGTAATAACTCAAAATCCAGTCATAAATGAACTTCCTCTTATGATAAGCTCCGATTCTAACCTAATAGTTAGCCAGTTTGAAAAAGATACAGTTGAAAGACTAGGTTACCTTAAGATGGATATATTAGGCATAAATTATCTGACAATTCTTAAGGATACAATTGATTATATATATAAAAGACATGGAGTAAGAATATTATTAGAAAACATACCGTTAGAAGATGAAAAAATATATAAGCTATTATCCAGTGGAAATACTGCTGGTTGCTTTCAGGTTGAAGCTGCTGGATTTACTAAAATGCTAAAACAACTAAAACCTAAAAATATTGAAGATATCACAGCCGCTTTGGCTCTTTATAGACCAGGTCCATTAAAAAGTGGTTATGTTGCTACATATATAGATAGAAAGAACAATCCTGAAAAGATTGAATATCCATTTGAAGAACTTAAACCTGTCTTAGCAGAAACCTATGGTGTTATAGCTTATCAGGAACAAATAATGAAGATTTCAATGATACTTTCTGGTTTTACTGGTGCCGAAGCAGATACCCTTAGAAAAGCTGTTGCCAAAAAAAAAGGTGATTTAATGGAAAAAATGAAAAATAAGTTTATTGAAGGAGCAGTAAAAAGAGGAAAGGATGAAAAAAAGGTAGTTCAACTTTTTGAAGATATAAACAATTTTGCAGATTATTGTTTTAATAAATCTCACTCTGCGGCATATGCTTATCTAACAGTATATACTGCTTATTTCAAGGCTTATTACCCAATAGAGTTTATGACAGCGTTAATAAAAAACAATATTGATGATATAGATAAGGTTTCTAGCTATGTAAGAAATGCAAAAAACATGGGGATTAAGTTTGTTACACCTTCTGTAAATGAATCAAGTATAAACTTTGAAATAGTTAATGATAATATCGTTTTTGGTTTAGCTGCTATTAAAGGGGTGGGAGAAGCTGCAGCTGAATTGATAATTAATGAGAGAGAAAAAAATGGCAAGTTTAAAGATTTTTTAGATTTTCTTTTTAGGATGGATCTTCAAAAGATAAATAAAAAGATAATTGAAGCTTTAATCCAAGTTGGAGCATTTGATTGGACAGGGCATGAAAGACAGCCACTTTTAAAAGCATATGATGAACTTTCCGAGTATGCTTTAAGTAAAAAAAATGATGATGGTAGTTCACTATTTGATGAAACAAATAACGAAAATTTTGAAGAAAGTTATCAAAATTCATTAATTACAAAGTATAAAGATTCTATTGATTTTAGTTTAGATAAAGATGATAAAATTTATGAATATGCAAGATGGGAAGCCCAATTATGTGGTCTACCTTTGAAAAGTGATCCTTTAGAAAAATATTATTATCTTGTTAATATTATAAATCCTAAAAATTTATCCACTTTTATTGAAAATATAAAGCCAAACGAATCTGCCCAAATAATAGGATACATTGAGAATGTTACTACAAGGACAAAACAAAATGGTAAAGCAGGTATTTATTATATCTTAAAACTTTTCAATGGATATGAAAGTCTAGAACTTTTCTTTTTTCCTACTGAAAATATTGATCCTTCTTTTTACGAACAGATGCTCAAGTCTTATATTCCAAGAGTGTTTATAATAAACTGCAAAGAATATACTGGATACGATAATAAAATTGACAAAAGAATAAATATAGTAGATATTAAACCGATTGAAGATGTTAAAAAGCCTTCTGTAAAATCATATACGATTCTACTTAATCCTTATATAACAGAAGAAAATATTTTAGAACTTACAAATTTCTTTAACAAAAATATTGGAAACTGCTCAATAACTATCAAATTTATAAATTACTCAGGTACATTTGAAGTAACTTCAATTAAATTATCTGAAAAAGAGGATATAATTAATCAAATTAGAAATTTTGACTTTATTGAAGATATTGTACCATCTTTTATTTGATAAAATTAAATTTAGTCCGATATTTACTATAAGTATAATCTAACCAGAATTCTGGTTTTATTGGAGTTTTATGGAAATATATATCAATGGTGAAAAAGTATCTTATACTTTGCAAAATGAAAAAACATTCAATGATGTACTTGAATTTATACTATCTTTTCTTGACAAAAATGACTTATATATAGATAAAATATCAATAAATAATCAATCATACGATTTTGAAGAGGTGGAAAAATTCAAATCTTATTCAATCGAACAGATCGATAAAGTTGATATTAAAGCGGCTTTCAAGCAAGAATTGGTTAGTGAAACAGTGGAAAATATTATTTCCTATCTCACAAATGTTGTATCTTATTTTAAGGAAAATGAAAATTACACTGAAGAGAATTTAAATAAAATAAAAGATGGTTTAATATGGTGTATAAATGTTGTAGATAAAATTCTTGTAATCTATTCTGTTTCAGTTGAATATTTTTTAACTAAATCTGAAAAGCAATTTTCTTTTGTCTGTCAACAATTGAAAGAGATCGCAGAAAATCTACATCTAATTTCATCAAACAAAGAGTTTAAGCAACAATTACTTGAAACAATCGTAGATTTTATGGATGGAATGATAAAGATTGTTACGTATGTTTTTGTTAGATTAAAAAATCTACCAAAGGAAACTAAAAAAGAACATTTTATAACTCTTTTTGAAGACAACATAAAACTACTATCTAAAATCAAAGAACTTTTCATTAGTATTGCAAATAATTTTAAAGAAGGAAAAGAAAAGACTGCAATGGAACTTTTCAGCTCTTCTATTAACTTTTTAGCTTTTTATTTTGAAGTTCTTATTCTATGTACAGATAGTTTCTCCGATTCTGATTATAACTTTTCCGAAATACATGACTCAATCAAATCTTTTTCTGAAATTTTTGGCAATATTAAAACTTCCATTGCCGAAAAAGATTATGTCAACCTCTCTGATATTTTAGAATATGAAATAAATGAACCAATAAATAAGTTAATAATTCAAACAAATAATCTAGTTGATTATCTAAAAAACTATAAAATAGAAAACAATTCAAAAAGCAATTAATAATTGGAAGATTAATAAAAGATCATATAATCATTTTTTAAAAACTTCATATAGTACATTATAATCTGAAGCTGGATTCCAGAATATATATGAATTGATTCCACTTTCTATAACCCCCCTCACTTCATTTTTAATGTACTCCACAAAATCTTCATTTACATCAAGTTTAAATGCTTGAATCCATGGTCTTATAGCTACTTTATAGTTGGAATTCTCCATTGCTCGAATTGTTCCATGTTTATATATCAATCTTACTGATTCTAGCTGATTTATGCCTTTTGAGTAGAATCCTTTTGAAAAATGAGATGGATAGTACATGGGATATATAGCGTCGACTACTTGACTATTTAAAAATATATCCTGACCAATATGTTTTGAAATTTTGTACCAGCATTGATAGCCAAAAAAATCGACGGATAATGATACTTTTAAGTTTTCCCTTGCCTTGTTTAAAAAATTAAATATCTGAACATTTTTTGAGATATTTTTATTATTATACCTATAATCTATATCTGATGTATTTCCCTCTGCTGGAAATCTTATATAGTCAAATTGAATTTCATAGACACCTAGATTTTCAATCTCTTTTGCTACATCTATTAAATAATTTAAGTACTCTACGTTATATGGATCTATCCATTTTTCTATGCTTTTTGCCCCAGACCATGGCAAATTTTTTGATTTACTCCATAATGCAAATTTATGATTATCATAATCATAGGCGATTGGATCTCTAAATGAAACAATTCTAGCAATTATTTTAATATTATTTTCTCTAGCCTTTTCAAATAAATATTCAATATCAATGAGTTTCCTCGTTGACTTCATCTTCTTTGCCAATTCTAAATTTGATCCATAAGATAAATAACCGTAATCATCCTTAAAATCTACAACAAAAGCATTTAGGTTACAGTACTTAGCTATATCTATCAATTTATCTATCTTATTTTTACTACTAGCTGCAAAAGAGGAAAGATAAATACCTCTAATATTATTATCAATTATCTCTTCCTCTTCTTCAAAATCCTTATCAATTATAAATTGACCATTTTCATATTTAAAAATCCCAAAATTTGTATATGCGTATACTTTATCATCTATTTCAAAAAACTTTTCCACTTTTTGTTTTACATTATTTTTTACTTCTAAATTAGCGTTGTAAATCTTATAAATAGAATTTTTACTTGATCTCATGGAATAATAAGAATCAAGATTTATTATATCTACCCCTTTTGATGATTGATAACCTATAAAAAGGTCATTATCTTTAACAAATAAAGCTGTAATTGTTTCGAAAAGTAGACTCTGATCTGATGTATAAAAGACCCTTTTTATTCCATAAAAAAAATGATAGAATCTTTCATCATCCAAAGATTTTGCAAACAAACCAGAGTAAGAGGTCCCAATAAAAATATAGTACTGATTATTGGATCTTGTCATTTCACATGAAGTTAGATATGCGTTTGATGGAATTCCATCCATTGATATTTTTTTTATACTTCCCTCTATTCTTATATATATATTTTTATCTGTAACTATTATGGCCGTATTTGAGTCTTTTATTTTATAATCATTTATATATTCATAATCTGGATTCACCTTTATTAAATCTGGTATCTCATATAAACCTCCAAATAAAGATTTATATGAAATATTTGAAAATATTATATTTTGATCTTCTACTTTATTTACTTGTTGGTTTTGATTGTTTTCACCAATTGAATCAAATGAACCGCCGATTTGATTATCTATTAAGCTAGAACTTTCATAGGCGTGAGACTTCTCATCAAACGCTATTTGGTTTCTTTGAATCTTCTCATTAACAAACAAGAATGCTTGAGTTATAAGTACTAAAAAGATTAAAAATATTACTATGGTTCTATTTGTCTTTGCCATCTTTTACCTTTTAAAATAATAAATAAACACAATTGTAAAAATAAATCTTGTTAATTTGATTATCGGTAATAGAAATAATTACTTTCATCGAAAGCCTAAAATTATTAATATAAAAAAAATAAAAAAAACCCATTCCAAAAGAAGCAGGTGGTATGTAAAAATCGTATGAATCATATAAAGAAACTTGTGGTACAGAAAAAGAGGTATAATAATTTAAATTCAAATTTGAAAAAAATTGAAGGACAAATCTATGAATTTGATAAAAATAAAAATCAAATTTTATACTTAAAAGAGAATCAGAGATAGAAAATATTGAATATATATTAGACACCATATTATCAAAAATATTTAATTTTAATAAAATTGTATAATCAGGTTCTATATCCGTAACGTCACTTATTATATATGGCATGGAAAAATAGATACTTATAAGTAACTTTTTTGAAATTAAGCTATACTCTTTTAGGTAAAATTCAAAATTTAGCTTTTTGATATCGCTACTATAAAGATAATCCTTATAATATACACCTAAAAATATTGGATTAATATTAAATATGATCTGATAAAAGTTACCGTCATTACAATAATAATTTGCTTGGTCCCTAATTTCCTTATGTATGGTTCTTATCATTATGAAAGGTTCAATACTAATAAAAAGGAACCAATTATTAAAAAAATATGAATTATTTACAAAATAAAATTTTGATTCAAAAGCAAATTTCAATAAATTAAAAATTGAAAAATCAAACCCTATATAAAATTGATATTTATTTTCAAATTTAAAATCATTAATCTTTATAATATTTGGTTTATTAAACAGATTAAAAAGGATTAATGAATTAAAATTTGTTAAATTAAGGTTAAATAGAAAGTTACAATTTTCTTTATTATTATCATAGTAAAAAGAAAGCCCTAAAATTTTTGTTTGGAATGGATTTGTCTGAATGTAAAATCCTTTTATTATTAAATTGTCGTATGAGTCAGAAGGAGATAGATAATAATCAATCTCTAATTTAGGCTTTGAGAAATATTGAATACTAAGACTATTTCCAAGATAACCCGAAAGATAACCATATCCATAGCTTAAAATAAATTCACCAAATAGAAATTTTATATAATCAAGATTTATTATAGATGAAATTTTATTATTTCTATATATTAAAAAACCATCTTCCCACTTAATTAATAATAAATATTGCTCGGAAAGATATATGTTTGAATCTTTATAATACGAAGTTAAACCAAAAAATGAAACCAAATTAAAAGGGTAAGATGTAAAAAGCAAAAGAGCCAATGATTCCATATAATATATTATCACTTAAAGAATGCAGAACCAATTACTATGAGATCTGCTCCTTTTTCAATTATAGATTTCGCATTTTCAAAATTTATACCACCATCAACTTGAATCAAAAATCTTAAATCATTTTTCTTTCTATATATATCTAGGTAATCAATTTTAATAAGTGAGTCTTCGATCAATTTTTGACCTGAAAATCCAGGCTCAACAGACATTACAAGTACCAAATCCAATTCCTTTAAATACTTTTCTATCTTGCTTACATCAGTTTTAGGTTTAATTGAAATTCCAACTTTTCTATTTATTTTTTTTATTTTATTTATTAAGTTAAAAATATCTTCTTCAGAATTTAAGGCTTCAAGATGAAATGTTATATATTTAATCTTATCGAATAAAAATTTATCTATAAAAAAAGAAGGATTTGATACCATAAGATGAAGATCTGCAATTAAATTCGTTACATTAAGAATATCAGATGTTATTTTAGGTCCAAAAGAAATATTAGGAACAAAGTTACCATCCATTACATCTAAATGAATAATTTTACAACCAAAATCCTCAATCTTCTTTATTTCATCTTTTATTATTGAAAAATCGGATGCAAATATAGATGGACATATTTTTTCAGCAAAATCAACTTGTTTTAATTTTTTCTCCATTTCTTACTTTATCTTAATTTATTTAAAATATTTAATTAAGTTTCTATTAAATTAATATTAATTTTACAACTTTTTTTGTCCAACAAAAATAGTTATAGTTGAACCTTTTGCAATCTTTTCATTTGCTAAAGGATTTTGATTTATAACTATACCTACCTTATCAAGATTATCTGTTTGAACATATTGAATATCTAAGATAAGTCCAAGTGTTTCTATTTCTTTTTGAACTTGTTCAACAGTTTTTCCGGAAAAATCTGGAATAGTAATAAAATCAGGCATAGTTCCTTTAGACACAACTATTTTAATGGTATCAATGGTTGTTAAATCTGCACCGGCTTGTGGTTGTTGAGATATTATTAAACCCTTATCAAAAATATCAGAATATTCCTCCCCTATCTTTTCAATTTTAATCTCTCTTTTTAAAATAAGACTTAATTCTTGTACTTTTTTTTGGAGTGCAAAAACTGTCCATCCTGAAAAATCCTCTAAAAATGATGATTCCAAACCTTTGGAAACGACTAATTTGACTTTTCTTTGTTGCTTAATGACATGTCCTGAATGAGGGTATTGAAAAATAATTGTACCATAAGGAAGATGAGAAAATCTTGATTCTATTACTGGGATAAGATTTAAACTTTGAATTTGCTCAATAGCTTCTAAAACCCTCATATTCCTAAATTCTGGTATCTTAACAGTGTCATAACTCTGAACCCAAATATTGTAGGTCAATAAAAATATAATGATAGATAAAACAATATAAAAAATTATAGTAAAAGCAAGATATCCTGAATCTATGATTTTTTTTGAATGCTTCAAAAATGATTTTATAAGGTATCTGATTCTATATTTTAAAAACTTAAACCTATACTTAAATTTATTCAAATAAAAAGAAAAACCATCTTTAGTAAATAAATAATTTGCAATATGAACTACCCTTTCTTTTTTTCTAATAAAATTATGCTTGATTCCTTTTGTTTTTTTAATTAGATCTGAAAAAAATTTTTTTATAAAATAAAAAATTACAATTATTAAAGAATGTTTTTTCTTCATAAAATTGGCTCCATATCAATTTTTTTTTCATAAAATCTTTTTCTATACCCATTTAAAAATTCCATAATATTTTGTTGATTTTTGCCAGCTTTTTGCAATTTCAATATTGAAATGGTTTTATCTTTACAACCAATAAATATTCCTTCTTCCTTGACACTTAGATATCCAGATTTAATATTTATGTTTTCATCGATTTTTGCATCTAAAAGGACAAGTAAATCATCTTCTATTTTTAATTTAACTTTTGGCCATTTTTCAAAAGCTTTTATTTTACCAACCACTATACTTGCATCTTCATTTTGAAAGTCAATAAAGGCATCTTTTTTCTCTATTTTTCTAGTATAGGTAGCCATTTTTTCATCTTGATTTTGTGGATAAAATAGTTCAATATTTTTCACAAAAATCTCAAAAGCAAAAGAGGTATAATATTGCATCAAATCATAAAATTTTGAGAAAGTGTACCATTCATCTAATTCAAAAGTTAGTTGAAACAAAATATCACCACTATCAACGAATTCATTCATCTTAATTAATGAAATCCCAGTTTTTTTTACATTATCTATTATTTGGAAATGCAAAGGTGATGGGCCTCGATATTTAGGGAGAATAGATGGATGGATGTTTATTGGATATTTCAAAGGAAGATCAAGAACATTTTTTTTTAAAATAAAAGCAAAGTCTACTACTAAAAAATAATCAACCTTTATATCTTTTATCTTTTCATAAATTTGACTTGACTTTTCAATGTAAATAATAGGTATATCTTTTTCTTTAGCCTTTTTTACTGTATTTATATCTTCCAACTTAAAATGTCTTCCTTTAGGTTTTGGCGTTGAAGTGACAACAGCCTTAACTTCATAATGATCAAACAAATACTCTGCAGCCATATGACCAAAATCAGAAGTTGTAAAAAGAATGAAGCTATGCATTATATCTCCTGTTAATAGTATCTAAAATAGCTTCAATATTTTTAAATTTTTCTTGAGAAATCCTATCGATAAATCTGACACCATTGATATGATCTATTTCATGTTGTAAAACTCTTGATAATAGTTCATGAGCTTCAATGGTCTTTTTATTTAAATTTAAATCTTGATATTCAACTATTACACCTTCTGGTCTATCAATTGATAAATAAAGTTTGGGAAAAGAAAGACATCCTTCTTCAAATGTTACAATAGGATTAATATAAGATACTATCTTTGGATTAATTAGTATAGTGGGAGAATTAAAAGGTTCAATACCTGCAATAGCAACAATACATTTATTACTACCAATTTGATTGGCAGCTAAGCCAATTCCATCATACTTTATCATCATGCTTATTAAAATATTTGAAAATTCAATAATATTAGTATCAATCTTTTCTACCTTTTCACACTTTTGGCTCAAAATAGGGTTATTGTAGTACACAATTGAATACTCTTTTTTATTCATGATCCCACCAATTTTAAAACTTTTTTGAATCTAATACAAATGTAACAGGTCCATCATTTACAATATTTATTATCATATGCTCACCAAATACTCCTTCTTTGACATTGATTTTATGCTGTTTCAATTTAATAATAAAGTTTTCAAATATTTCTTTTGCCTTTTGTGGTTCCATACAAGAATCAAAAGATGGTCTATTGCCATTTTTAATATTTGCAGTTAGAGTAAATTGTGAAATAACTAAAATCTCTCCATTTGCTTGGAAGATATTATTATTCATTTTATAATTTTCATCCTCAAATATCCTTAGGTTGACAATTTTTTTTATTATTTTTTCAGAAGAGTCAAAATCATCCTCTTTGGATATTCCCACTAAAAGCAAAATACCTTTATCAATTGCTGATACTATTTTACCAGCAACTTCGCAACTAGCAAATTTAACTCTTTGTAAAACTACAATCATATTTATGTTTTTTTGAAAAAGTAAATGATTTAGCAAAAAACGCAATTATTTATTGGAAAGTTACTAATGGTTGAAAAAAAGAAGTAAATTTGAAGGATTTACTCTTTTTTTATTGAACCTTATTTCAAAATGAAGATGTGGTCCTGTAGTTTTACCAGTATTACCTGTTAAGGCTATGATTTTATCGAAATCGACTTTATCTTGAATCTGAATAAGTATTTTTGATAAGTGCCCATAGTATGTTTCATAACCATATCCATGTTCTATAATTACAAGATTTCCATAATCTTTTTTAAATCCAGTAAAAATAACTTTGCCAGGCATAGCTGGATAAACATTTGTTCCTATAGGAACTGCAATATCAACACCACCATGAAATGTAGATTTATGACTAAATGGATCGATTCTTACTCCAAAACTTGAAGATAAAACGCCTTTACCTCTAAGTGGATCCCTAAATAAAGAACCTAAAAAAAGTATTTTTTCTTCTTTAGAAAAATGAGCAAGAGGAACGAAAATTTTTTCAAGTTTTTTAATTTCAGATTCATTTTTTAAATGATTCACAAATAATATCGAACTGCTACTTATTCCATAATTTTTGGTGATTTTTTCAAGAATATTATCTTTATCATTATCGATAAAGATTCCTTCACAATTTGGAATCAAATAGGTATCTTCCGTATCAAACAAATATTGAGAAAAAAGGTTATTGACAGAAGCTATAGTATCGACAGAGAGTTGAAAATAGTTTGCTATTCTATATAAATCATCATATTTTTCTGGTTTATAATATGCAAATCGAAGAGGTAAAAATTTACCAGAGGAATGGCATCCATAATTATAGGAAATTTCAGAGATAAATTCTTTGTATAAGAAATCTTCTATTAAAGGTTTTGAGAAAAAGGGAAAATCATCATTATTTAGTGAAATAAAAGTAGATAAAACTAAAATTGAAAAACTAATTATTAGGATTGATTTAGCTTTCATTTTTAATTAAATTTTCGGAGACTTTTAGATATATTAAATCTATAATCTGCCACTATTACTTTTGCTTTTATTATAGGAATTAATTAAAAAAATAATCAATAAGATAGCCGTATAAATCAAACAATATAATATTGTCAAATGAATTGACTTTAATGGTGAAAGATTTAAATAAAGGATCCAATACCATGTTTTTTCTGCTTGAACACTGGGTAATAGATAAGATATTATATTAGAAAAAATAGTATTATTATCAATCATTGGAAATGTTAAATAATGAATAAAAAACATTATAAAAGAAAGTATTACAAAGATATTTTTCTTTTTTGTAAGATAAGATATAGAATATCCAAGCAAAGAAGCGGCGAAACTTAAAAAAAAGGTATTAATTGGAAAATATGGATATCCAAAAAAAGGTGATCTTTTTGCAATTAGGCTATAAAATGATAGTCCAAACGAGTTCAATATAAATAAAGCTAATGAAATTAAAAATGATAAAATTATTATAATAGGTAAAAAGGATTGATTGATCCCCTTCAAAAAATCATCATATTCTTTACTTAATAGATAGTTTCCAAAGTTATAGGAAGAGAGAAATGTGAAAATAAAAACAAAAATTATTAAACCAGATAAAATAGAATAATTTGAAGGGAGCGATTTATTCGTTATAGTTTCAACTATCTCAAGAGGAATTATTTTTGTCTCAACCATTTCTGAAAATGCTGTGAAAAGTTCTAATTTAATTTCTTTTGCAAATTTTTTTTCATTTGAGTAAATTAAAATCCTTGGTTTTACGCTACTTGATTTAGAGAAATTAGCTAGATGACTAAAAAGAGTATAATTTTCAGGAAAATAAAGTATTAAAGATATTTTTCCATTATTCAAAGCTTCAATGGCACTATCAAGATTCTTAAAATTTTTTAGTTCATTTCCTTGTTTTTTAAGACTTTCTATTATTTGGTTGGAAAAAGATAAAATTTGTGATGAAAATTGTAATGTTATTCCCTTATCCAGATTAACTATTCCAATGACCAGGTTAGTTTTTGGAAAGTAAGCGGAAAATAGAATTACAATAATTATCGATAAAGAGATCAATGTTATTAAAAAAACTTTCTTGGAATTAATAAATATAGACCAAAAAAGCAAAGTAAATAGACTAATTGATTTTGATTCTTTCATAACTCTCTTCAATTTTTTTTAATAACATCAATTCAATATCTTTAGGATTATTAATTTTTGCAATATTAGTATGATTCCCTATAAAAATAGGTTTTGATTCTGAAAGCAATATAATATTATCTGAATTATCAATATTACTAAATCTTTGAGTAGCAATTATTATAGTTAATCCAAGGTTTTTTAAGTAAATTAATCTTTTAAAGAAAAACTCTTCTTTTAATTGATCCCCATAAAAATCTTGTGCAGATATTATTACAATTTCAGGTAAAACTATTTCAATTAAACATAATATTAATATTGATTTTATTGATTTTGGAAGTTTTAAAAGTTTTAAATTTTTTATATTTTCTAAACCATAACTAGGAGAGATTTTCTTTATTCTTCTTTCAATAATTTTTAATGGAATATTAGAAAACTCTCCAAGTATCACAAGATTTTCTATAATTGTACGATTTTCAAAAAACAGATTAGAGGAAGGGATATAAAGTAGTAAATTTTGATTTTTTATTTCATGTATGTTTTTGCCAAAATACAAAACTTCTCCAGGTATTGTACTGTCAATACCAGCAATTTTTTTGCAAAGTATTTTTTTCCCAGAATTCTCCGACCCTAAAATGACAGTTAGAGATCCTTTTGATAAAACAAGATTAACTCCTTTGTTTTCATCTTTAGAGTACAAATATTTTAATGAGATTGGATATTTTAATAAATTTGTCATATATCAACATCAAATCAAAAAGAAAATATTTGAAAATTTTATCTAGTCAAGAACTTATAAAACAATCTTAGGTTGGATTTCATCTTTATCANTTAATATTCCTAACCCAATGATATTATTATTTTTATCTAANACTTTTATTAATTGATCTTGTTGTTTTTTAATATTTTCAAATCCTTTTAAACAGCTACTTATTTTGTATTTATTATCTTCAAGTTCCTTTATATTATCAATTGTATTTAATTCATTATTAAATTTCGTTTCCTTATTATTATAAATCTTATTCTCGATTTTTATTTTTTGGCCATTTTTAAATTTTTTTGTTTCTATTTCTAAAATATTGATCTGTGGGAAAAAATATAAAGAATCATTTAAATTGATAATAATTTTTGAAAATTCTTCAAAAGACAGACTCATTATTTTTTCATAATCAATACTATTAGATAATGTAAATTTTCCTATACTTACTCTTTTAAGTGAATACATATATGCTAAACAACCAGTTTTCTCTCCAATATCTTTTATTAGGCTTCTTATATATGTACCAGTAGAGCAATTTACCTTGATTTTAAAAAAGGGGATATTTTCTTCTAATATATCAATTTTATATATTTTAACATTCACGGGTCTTAACTCTATATCATTACCTTTTAATGCATATTTATAAGCTCTCTTACCATTTATCTTTTTTGAAGAATATGGTGGAGGAACCATTTTATAATCGCCTTCAAAATTTTTGATTATTTCATTTAGCTTTTCTTTTTTTATGTTTACTTTTGTTTCTTTAATGATATCGCCATTTATATCGTAAGTATCTGTTAGCTTACCAAGTTCACCAACTGCAATATACTCCTTATCTAAGTTTTGAAAATAAGAAGTGAATTTAGTTGCCTTTCCAATGACTAAAATCAAAAGCCCTTCTGCTGCAAAATCCAAAATACCGGTATTACCAACTTTTATATTGAATTTCTTGGAAATATTTCTCGCTATTTTATTTGAAGTAATCCCTTTTGGCTTATTACATAATATTATTCCATCCAAATTCAACCCCTTTTCATTGATGTCATATTTTTATATTTATGCATTAAAAAATTCAAATAAATCCAATATAAATGCATAGATACAAAATAATAAATTTATTTTCAGCACTTTAAAATCTAATGAAAAAGAAGATTGATAATTAGAAAAGATGATATATTTTAAAGGATGAAATAAAGGGATGAATTATGAAAAAAACAAAAATAATATGCACTATTGGTCCGGCTAGCTCAAATAGAAAAATTATCGAGAATCTTATTGATTCTGGAATGAATGCCATAAGATTCAATTTTTCACATACTAAAGGATCAGAGATTATTGAAATTGTTAAAATGGTAAAAAATATTAGAGAAACAAGAAAAATTCCTTTAGCGTTAATTCTTGACACAAAAGGTCCAGAAGTTAGAATCTATGGATATAAAGACAAAGTGGAACTTTCATCTGAGCAAATCATAACAATAAAAAGTTACTTAAAGGATGACATCTATTCAAAAATTTCTAATACCACCGATCTTTTTTATACTAACTTACCTGAGATTGGAAATTTAGTTTATAAAAATGCAAGAATACTATTAAAAGATGGATTCATAGAAGGATTTGTAAATGAAATTTTAGATAAAGACACTATAAAAGTAATAATAAAAAATGGCGGTGTTATTAATCCTAAATCTCACCTTACTATACCAAATGTTGTATATCCTCTAAAATTCCTTTCAGAAAAAGATATTGAAGATATAACATTTGCTATAGAAAATGATTTTGAGTATATTGCTTTATCTTTTGTTTCTTCAAAAGAAAATATTATACAGGTAAGACAGCTAATAGAAAAGATTGAAAATGAAAAAAAAATAGAATCAAAAACCAAACTAATTGCAAAAATTGAAAATAAAAAAGCAATAGATAATATAGATGAAATAATAAGTTATTCTGATGGTATTATGGTTGCAAGAGGAGATTTAGGTGTAGAAATGGACATTGAACTTGTTCCTATTATTCAAAAAAGGATTATAAAACTTTGCTATAGGGAAGGAAAACCAGTTATAGTAGCCACTCAGATGCTTGAAAGCATGATAGAAAACCCAATCCCAACAAGAGCTGAAGCAAGTGATGTCGCTAATGCCTGTTATGATTTGGCTTCTGCAGTAATGCTTTCTGGTGAAACAGCTGTTGGTAAAGATCCGGTTAGAGTAGTTCAAACAATGGCAAAAATAATAAATCAGGTAGAGAATAGTTTAGACTATAATGAAATTTTAAATCAGCTAATGAGAATACCTAAAAATATTGATGTCACTACTTCTATAGCAGCAAGAAGCGTTACAATTGCTTATGATATCAATGCCAAAGTCATAGCAGTGATAACAGGTTCAGGATACTCTGCAAGGATGATATCTAAAGTAAGACCAAAGCTCCCAATCTTAGCATATACCTTTGATTTTGATGTTTATAATCAATTATCATTAAATTGGGGTGTCATTCCAAGATTTATTGAAAATTTCAATAATTTAGAGTCTCTCATAAAATATATACATGAAGATATAAAATTAACTGGCTATGCAGATTCTTCGGATTATTTTATTCTTGTTAGTGGCTTACCTCTTGGGAAAGAGGGTTCAACAAATAGTATAAGAGTAGAAAAATTATCTTAAAAACCTATTTTAGCTTGTAAATCTAAACTGTAGTAAATAGTGCCATATAGATTTAGGCATGTATTAAAAACTAAACTCATCATAAAGTTTTCAGATATTTTAAAATCAAGATTCAGGTTGGTTTGAAAACCAAACATACTTATAATTATATCTTTATTAAAAACTGGATAGAGAAGATTTTCATTTGTATCATATAAAGCTGAAATAAATATTCCTGGCAAAAAACTAAAAGAAAAAGTTAATATCTTAAAAAGAGTAAAAAATTTTATTGTAATACCAGCAAAAATACCACTTAAGTTAAGCAAATAAAGATCACTTGAATCTTGATAACAAAAGGGATACATTAAATTAAAGATAGAAAAGTTTATTGCTGAGAAAAACAAAAAATTAATAGGCAAAGTAATCTGAAAAGAGAAAAAATTAGATATTAAATTAAAGATAACAGGCGAGTTTAGTAAATATAAATCTGTTCCAGCCAAAATATTGTAATCTGAAAAAACAGCATTTACTATTCTTACTGTGGGAAAAGAAAGTTGAGAAAATCCTAAATATATCTTTGGTTTATATTTTTCTTCAACATTCAATCCTGCTATCTTCAAATAATCTAAGAAATCTAAAATATATTTTTTAAATTCTTCTGGTATATCTGCAGTTATGATAATATCATTTGTCTTGATTATTAACTTACTTAAAGAGCTCTGCAAATAATTTTCAAAATCTTTATTTTTACAGCTAAAATTGAATTGTTCAATCCAAAGATTTTTATCTTTATCAAACCATTTTTTATATCTTTTTTTTATAGGGTTAAGTTTTATTTCCTTTATATCAGTTTTTATTATAAACTTAGCATTCGAAAGATTTAAAAATAATTTTGATTCTATCTGTAAATCGATTTCATAAATTATTTCATCTTTTATTATCTTCTTCGAAGCCCAAATATTAAAAAAATACTTTAAATCTGTCGAAATAAAAGAAATAGTAGAAGTTTTAAACATCAGCTTTTCTTCAGCCAATATATTGATTGAAGACAAGATAAATATGATGGATAAAAGCAACATAATTATAAAAAATCTATTATTACTTACAAAAGTCAATTCCCTTCTAACTTTAACCATAAAAGTTTCCTTCTTAATATATTAAAGATAAACCATAGGATAAACTATATGCCGAATTATCATAAATGGAATAATTAATAAAGGGATAAGAAGAATCGGCAAAATTACTGTATATACAAATATTGTTGTTAGAAAATGCTTTTATAATATCTAAAGACCAACTAGAATCAGAAAAATTATTAGTTTTTATAAAACCATTTGTAAATTGATAATCATTAGTAGCATCATTAGTCAAATATACAATAAAGAGATTTGAATTACTAATGCCATTGGTGAATAATCTTTTTAAATCTATATCCACTAAATATTTTCCTGTTATATCAATTTTTAGTCTATCTATTAGTTTTTTTGTACTATAATCAAATTCAGAAATTGAAATATAATCCTTACCATCTTTAGTGTAAGACCAAGCAATATATAATTTGTTTTTTTCTGCTATATAAAGCATCTTTATACTTGAATTGGAGGCTATTTTATCTTCAATTTTTGATTCATAGATCTCAAAGCAGTTTCCAGTATCTATATCAACTGAATATATTAAAAGATAGTTTTTTGTATCTAAATTATTGAACGCTATACATGCAGCATATATTTTATTGTTATCATATTCAACCATCGTCGTGTTTAAAATTGATGAAAGATTATATTCTGATTTGGTAAAATTTATTTTCTTAAAATATGATATTTGTTCTTTATCCCAGCAAACAATATAACCTGTATTGTTATAAAGTGACATATATCCAATTTTCCTGCTTTTTTTTAGGTTAAATAATTTAGCATTATTATATTGAGGGAAATTGATATCAACAGCTTCAGAATAAGTTTGAGAATTATTTATTAATAATTTATAAGAAATGTTATTAAAATCATAAAAAAGCTTTAATTCCATTTTATGAAGAAAATAATTAGAATCAAGGAAATAAATATAAAAATTGGTTTCATCAAATTTTTCAAAAACTGGTAAATATGAAGATGGATTTGGTTGTGAAGCAAAATCAAATCCAGTTGACAAAAAAAATGAATTATTATTCCCATCAAGTATATCACCTAAAAATTGACTATTTATATTTCCCTCACCGAGTTTTTTATATTTGAAATATAAATTTCCCGAGTTGGTGTCTATGTAAGATATTAATAAAATTTTTCCCAATTCAAATGATGTAATTTTGTTTCCACCTTCTGGACTAGCTAAATTATAACTTAGTGATAGATTAAATTCATTTGAATCAAATTTTATATCCTGAGAAATACCAAATAGAATGTCAATAATTTGGCAGGAAAATGAAAATATCAATAATAATGTTAAAACAATTATTAAAAATAATTTTTTCATATCTCACCTTTATGAAATTAAAGTTAATTTATTTTTTCTAATTTGTTCCAATAAATAATAAAATTAGTCATAAAAAATAAATAAAAGTTATAGAAAACCATCCTGATAATAAGTAATTTTCATCTTTTAAATTTTCATCTATAAAACCTAGATTTGATCCAATATCTAAAGAGAATTTCCCTAGTTTAATCATATAACTTAAATAAAGACCGCAATTTAAAAATGAAAAATTCTGAATATCTATTACATCAATAACTCCAGAAAAATTCCTATTTTTATAAACAGAATAAAATAAAAAGCTAACCCATAGACCAAAGTTGAAATAAAAACTAAAAGATTTTGTTTCTAAAATACTTTTGGAAAAATATGTTTTAAAATAACCAGTAAATAATAAGAAATAATAATCTACAATTGAGTATAATGCCCTAGAAAGATATCCTATTTCAAAATTTATTAGATTATTATTTTTTAATTTTAGGTAGGATCCTACAAAAACAGTTTCTCCTTCGTAAATTTTCATATATAAATCAAAATCTGTTGTAAAATTTAAAGGATAAGAAGTAGTACCTAATATTCCAACTCCAAAATATAGATTAAATGAAAAAGCTTTAATAGAAAAAGAAAACAAAATAAAAATAATAAAAATTATAAAAATAATAGATTTAATGAATTTCATTAATATTTCCCATAAATCGAATTCTATTTGCTAATTTACATATAAATAATAATCCACAATTTTTATAATTCAACATTCTACTTGAAATCTAACAAAAATATATTATAAAATAAGTTGCAGAAAAAATTATGAATAATTTTTTACTTAAAAGATACCTTTATTTCATAATTATTTTATTCTCGATTCTTCTTTTAAATAAAATTTTTATTGAAATAAACTTGGATAGCAAAGTAAAATCAATAGTCAATTATGAGTTAAATAATGCTTCAAAAAGCATAGTAGTGATTGAAAACCAAAATTGCAACTTATTGAATCAAATAAGTGAGATATTAAAAGTCGATGAAAATAATTTTGATTTAAATTCTAAAAATGATAAACAAGTTTCCTTTGATTCAACTAAAAAATTAACTTCTACAACTAATAAAGAAAATACTAAAAAAGAGAATTCTAAAAATGAAGAGATAAAATTTCCAATAAATATAAATACAGCTACCTTAGAGCAATTGTGTGCTATTCCAGGTATTGGTCCTGTTTTAGCTCAAAGGATTATTGATTATAGAAATGAAAATGGTCCTTTTTCATCGGCAAATGACCTATTAAATGTAAAAGGAATAGGAGAAAAAAAGCTGCAAATAATATTGCAGTATATTTTTTTTTAAAATAGATTGATTATTATACCCATCTGAAACAAAAATGTGACATTTGAATATTCTACTTTACCTAAAGAAATCGAAGCAAAATATTCAATATAGGATGTTATTGGAATTCCCAAATTAAGAGAGAAAATATATCCTAAGCAATATTCTGGTAAAGAATCAGAATTAATAAAATTTACTAAAAAACCTATAAGAGATGAAAATCTTAGAAAAAGTGATTCTGAGAAGTCAAAAACAGTTAGATATATTTTTAATCCAAAAAGTCTTGAAACTTCATAGTTATCTTCCCAATCAAAAATACTTGCATATGAAAAATATATAGAAATGGCACTCAAAAAAGGAGTTTTAAAATATATTCCTAGTTCTAGTGTACTATTATTATGAAACAAAAGTGAACTTGCGAATTCATTAATCACTGGATTTTGGTTATCAAGACTGTAATAGATATTTATTGGATATAATATCAAAAACAAACTAAAAGGTCTTGTATTTATATTAATATCAATGTTAGTTTTTTCATCGTCAATAGACAACTTTTCTAACGAACTAATAAGTTTTTTATTTAATCTAGCATTTATAGTNTCATATTTACCTNTAAATTGAAAATATATNGTTTCATNTTTATTTTCTATAATTTTTAAAATATCATCAATACTAATTTGAATNTGAAATTTTTCGCAATAAGGATATTGTTCATTCTGATTATAATAGCTTTTATAACTTGCAAATTGTAAGAAAATCTTACTTGAATCTGCTTTATAAATAATCTTTCCAAATTCTAACTGAGAAAAATCAAGAAAAAATTTACCATATATATATATATCAGATATCAAATAATCCGAAGTAAGATTACCGAGCACTATATACATTTTATGAGACACTAAATCAGAATCTAATAAAATTCCTTTAGCCTTAACATCGTTATAATTCAAATCTTGAGCACTAAGATTATAGCTAAAGAACAATAAGAAGGTTATTGAAAAAAGAAATATAGAAAAATATAAAAGGCTGTTTTTCATTAAATCTCCAACTATTTATTAAAACTATAATATAATACCGATAGAAAAAATCATACAATAATTAGAATACTCTTCTTCATCAATATCACGAGAATTATCTAACTGTAAATATATATTTAATGAAAAAATTATGTTTTTAAAAATAATTCCAGTTCCTATATCTAAAGAATTATCATGCTGATTCATATTAATATTATCATCATGATAAATAGAAAAATTATTATAGTCTAATATAAAATCATAAATTAAGTTCCCAGAAACATTTATTCCAAAATCAAAAAATGCCTTTGAATATAAATTTCTAAAAAATAAAAACCTAAATTTTAAAACAGGTTGAAGATAGACTAGTTCATATTTTTTATTTTCAGAATATAAAAAACCTTTAGAAATGACTTTTATTCCTAAGATTAAATCGATGTTATTTAAAAAAGGTAAAGAAAAATATCCAAATAATTCGTAGCCCAAAGCTGGTTGGGGTGTTAAAAGGTAAGCATTTAAATTGCTTGAATCGTTATTAATAATATCTGTATAACCAAAACCAACACCGAAAGTTAAATTTTGCCCATAAACAATATTATTATTAAATAAAAGGCATGATGAGATAAATAATATAATCAATATAATAAAATTATTTTTTTTTATTTTCAAGTTTTTCACAAATTATCCTCTTGTTTTAGTGTTTTTTATATTTCGTCACATTTATTATACTTTCATTAAAATACATTTCAAGTTTTAGGATAATTATTTAAATAACATATTTTCACTTGATATTTTAATAAAAATTTATTAAACTCTTGAAGAGGATGAAAATATTTAAAAATAGATAAATATTTAGGAGATTCAATTTATGTCTGAGTTTAATAATAATGATCATTTTTTTAATCTTGAAGAAGATTTAAAAACAGATATAGCATTATCAAAAGATGAGTTATTTTCTATAATAGATCAGTCAGAGAATAAAGATTTAATAAATAGAGGGAAAAACAATGATATCGATTTAAATAATATTGTACAAGAAAATATTTCTATGAACAAGGATAATTTTGGGGATATTATTGCTGTTTTTTCTGTTACAGAACTTGAAGAAGAATATAAAAAAAAAAGTAAATTAAAATATTATATAGATGAAAAAAGTGATAAAATTGATACTTTTAATTACAACACAGAAAGGAATGCATTACTAGACAAATTTTCTGAGGCTAAAACCACAAATATTCTTAGCAAAGATGAGAATATTTTATTAGATGAAGATTTACAAATAATAGAAAATGATAAGGACGAAAAATTACCTGAGCAAATTAATGAAGAAAATAAAACTTTTCAAAAAGAAAGTGAATTAGATGAAAGTTTAAGTATAAAAGAAATAAAATCTGTAATAAATTATTTAGATGAACTACTTGACGCTTTACCTGAAGATAAAATTGAGGAATTTGTAAAATCTGATTATTACAAACTCTATAAAAAAGTATTAGATGAATTGAAAACCGAAAATAATTATAAATAATAATAAATAATATATTAAATTGAAAAATAGTGGAACAAATGAGTTTATCGGAAAAAGCTAATAAAATTTTTAATGAGTTAATGAGACAAAAGGACTTATCCGAAATCTTAATATCTAAAGAAGAGTTTGATAAAGCTTTGATCAAAAGAGATAATTCTCTATCTGATTTAAATAAAAAAAATCTCTCGCTAGATAAAAATTTTTTAAAATTTGATAAAAAACCTTGTGAAATCAACGAAGATTTGAATAATTTAAATTCTATAAGGATTCAAAAAAGTGAAATAGAAAATCTCTTTAATAAGAAAAATGTTGAAACAAGTAATAAAAAAATAAACTATTCTGAAATAAATATTCTTGATAAATTGTTATCAAATACCAAAATTTTTCTTAAAAATTTAATATACATTCAAGATGAAAAAGATTTGTATTTTTATCTAGACAAAAACCTATCTACTCTTTTTTATTTTAAATCTTACTGTATTTTTTTTCAGAATAAAATTGTTCATTCTTATAATATATCTGATTATATTAAAAAAAAGATTGAAAATTTTTCTAATAATTTCCCAGATCAATTTGAAAACACATTCTCTTTGGTCAGAGTCAATTCCCTAGTGAATTATAAAACATTAAAGGAAAACTGCTTTATCTTTCCAATTTTCCTAAAAAATAAAAATCAGGGATATATTTTTATTGAAATTGATGAAAATTACTCGAAAAATGAATATTATCTTGATTTTGTAGCACTGCTTCTTACATTGATACCTTCGTCAATACCCTCTATTTTGTCATAGTGAAGATTTAAATAGAAAAACCAATTATAAATATAAGTTAAAATCGTATATTTTTACTTATCAATCATTGAATTACTATTTTTAATGGAGATTTATTATGATTCTTAATTTTCAAAAAGTAGAATTAGAAAAAATCAATAAAAACTTCAAACCTCTTATCGACTTTTCAGCTATAGATAAAGATTCATTAAAAGAGTTTCACAACTCTATATTTTTAAATTCAAAAAATGATGGATATATCCCTATAGTTTTAAGTGAAGATCCGTTCCAATGTAAGTCCATCTTAAAAAGTTTAATAGTTGAATATGAAGTTAATACTATTAAAGAAATAATTGAAGATATTAAATTATATAATGATGATTATTATCTAATAGTTAAAAGATTTGGTAAAATCATATTAAATAAAGATAGTATATTATTAAAGGATGATTTTATTGAGAAATATCATTCTTACCAGATATTTTCTCTTATTTTCATAATGATCTTTTTCAAAAACACAATAGATTCAAAACCATCGATATTGCTTTATCTATTGTTTTTATTAGCAAATGAAAATCCAAAAATAATAGAGCAATTGAAAGATATTTTTAAATTATATGGTTTTTTTGAGAAAATAGATTTTATACCTAAAGATTTTTATATATATCTTATATCGATTGATGCTGATAGATCTTTACTTTTAGAACTTAAAAACCTTATTGATACCATTTATTCTCTTCCCAAATCTATTGAAATTATAAAATATATACTAATCTGTAAATTAAATAAAAATAGGTTAAGAAGATTGATTTTCGAAATTTATAGATTGGTGGATTTAGAAAAGTTTGATGAATTTATAAGTATTATGAAACAGGATGATGAATTTTTTAATGACTTAAAAATAACAAATTCCCAAAAAGAGATAAGACTTTCTAACATCATAAATAAAATAATTAATCCATCTTTTTCTAGCAGGAATGAAAGTTTTAATAAACTATTAAATTCTTTAAAGCTTTCGCTGATAAATATTAAACCTTCTTTATCGTTTGAAAAAAACGAATTTTCAATTTCTGCTAATATTAAAAATCAAAAAGAATTAGAAATTTTAAAAGACGAGATTATCAAACTCGCTGAATGTAAGGATAAAATTTTTGATTTTTAACATTAAAAAAGGAAAAAAGCATGTCTAAAATATTTTCGAAACTTCCTAAAATAAAAAATATCTATATTGAAAAAGGTAACTACAATAATTTTCAATCAAATAATATAGAAAATATAATAAATAACATTTTAAAACTAAAAAGAAATACAAATGAAAAGATAAAGATAAATTATCTAGAAAATGAAGAAATAATAAATCTTACTAAACAGAACAAAATCAGTCAAGAGGATTCATATGATTTAATTATTCAAAAAAATCCAGGGATATATATTAAAAAATGCCCTGGAACACCTAATTATATCTGTTGCAATTATCATATTACAACTTTTTATGTAAATTGTAATCTCGGATGTACATATTGTTTTTTAAAATTTTACCTAAAGAATAACAATATAATTATATATTATGATATTGATCTTTTTCTAGAAGAAATTAATAGATTTGATAGATTAAGATTAGGAAGTGGAGAATTATCTGACTCACTATTGTATGATCCGTTTACAAATTATTCCGATATTGTCATGGAATACCTTGAAAATAAACCAAAAATAACTTTCGAGTTTAAAACAAAAACAGATTATATTGATCCTTTTTTAAAAAGAAAACCGTTGAGTAACATAGTAGTTGGTTTCTCTGTAAATCCAGAAAATATTTCAAAGATTTTGGAACCTCTCTCTTCGACATTAAATGAAAGATTAGAAGCCGCATCAATACTATTAAAAAATGGATGGAAAGTTTCCTTTCATTTTGATCCAATTATTTTAACTTTAGGTTTGGATGAAAATGAATACTTAAAACTTTTTAATACAATAATAGATCTAGCTGGTAATTCTATAGCATGGTTTTCTCTTGGTACATTAAGGTACAATATTGATATGATGGAAGATTTAAGAAAAAGCTATAAAGGAAGAATTCTTTTAAAATATGAAACAATAAAAGGTCTAGATGGAAAGATTAGATACTTTATAGATGATAGATTAAGAATTTATAGAAAAATTTTTGATATTTATAAAAATAGAAATTGCACTTTCCCACTATACTATTGTATGGAATCGGATAAAATCTATTTGAAAACTTTTGGTAAATTACCAAATAAAATTGACAATTTATCCAATATATTTAATTTTAATTGTTGAATTAAAAAAGGAGTGTAAAACTCAATGGGAAAAGATCCATATGAAATTCTTGGGCTTTCAAGAAACGCATCGATGGATGAAATTAAAGCAAGATACAGAGAACTAGTCAAAAAATATCATCCTGATAAACACCAGGGTAATCCTTTAGCAGATTTAGCTGAAGAACGTTTCAAAGAAATACAACAAGCCTATGATGATATAATAAATAATAGGGCATCTTCTTCGCAAAATTATGAAAACAACTATTCTAGTTCTTCATATACATACAATGTTGACTATGAAAATATAATTTCACTTATACAAAATGGAAGATATGGCCTTGCAAATCAAAAACTAGATCAAATTAATGACAGAAATTCTGGTCTATGGAATTACTTAAAATCGATTGTGTGTGCTAATATGGGTGATTTACAAAATGCTATGAATTATATACAGATAGCAATATCAATAGAACCTAACAACATAAATTATCAAAAATTTAGAGATCAATTAATTAATTATAATTCAAGACCTTATTATTCTCAAGCTCAAACAGGTTCTACGAGTAGTTGTCTCGATTGCCTTACATGTCTTTGTTGCTTTAACTGTTTGTGTAATTCATGCTCTTAAAAAAAATTTTACTATGAAAATTATAATACCAAAAGGAAGTGGATTTTGCCCAGGAGTCATAAGTGCTGAAAAAAAACTATTACAATTAAGAGAAAAATATGATGAATTGATTTATATCTATGGGATGTTTATTCATAATAAAGAATATGAAAACTTTCTTAAAAGAAAAAATATTATTAGCATTCAAGATATAAATAAACTTGATGATGGTTCTATATTTATAATACCTACTCATGGAATAGATAGAAATTTCGAAAATATAGTAAAAAATAGATTTAAGGTCTTTGATTTTACATGTCCTAAAGTTAAAAATGTTCAAAAAATTATTTTTACTCATAAAGATTATTTGACAATTATTACTGGAAAGGAAAACCATCCTGAAACCATCGGGTTAAAAAGCTACTCATCAGAAAATATAGTTATATCAGATCTCTCTCGGCTTAATGAAAAAAGTTTTATTGAAAAGATCAAAAATAAAAAGATTTTATTAATTTCTCAGACGACTGCAAATGAAAATTTATATATAAATTCCTTAAATTACTTAAATAATCTTTTAAAAATTAGTTTTATCACTGAACTAAAAAATTTTAATACAATTTGCCCTTCTATAATAAACAGAGAAAATAATTCAATAGATTTATTAAAAAAACAAAGTACAAAAGCTATTGTCATTGGAGATAAACTATCTTCAAACTCTCAGAGATTATTCTTAAGACTAAAAACAGTGAATGAAGATATCTTTTTTATTGAAAATATAAATGATCTTGAGAAAATCTTGGATAAAATTGAAAAAGAAGAAAAAATTTTAGTAGTTTCCTCTTCTTCAACACCTTCATTTATTGAAAACGAAATAATAAAATTTTTAGAAAAAATTTAATTAATCAAACTTTTTAATCAAAAGTATAAAGCTTAAAATAAATCTATCGATAAGCTAAATGATTGGATAAAATGAAAAAATCTTTTTTAGCTTTTACATTTTTATTTTTGATTTTTATTAATATTGCAAATGGTGCTGAAAATTTTGAGGTTATAGACAGAAGACTTGAAGGTAATATTAACTGGACATTTATGCAGTTTGAAGCCAGTGGTTATGCTGAGCTTGATCCCAGCTCTACAAATATAGCCACAAATGAACTTTTAACCTTAAAAAAAGCTGAAGAAAATGGATATTCAAATCTAACATCACTTATTATTAATATGATAGTTGACTCTAGAACAAAAATTATTGATTTAATAAAAGAAGATTCTGAAATAAATCGAAATCTATTTGAATTTGTCCAAAATGCTTATAAATCTGACTTAAAATATTCTGGGACAAAAAGGATAATATACTTTTTATTACCATTTATTTTAGGGAAAGATTCTCTATATTCTGTATTAAAACTAAAAAGGGATTATACAAATGAAATAAAGGTCGATTCCTCAATCCCTAATAAATCGAATTTTACATCCTTAGTTATTGATTGTCGAGGGTATATGATTAACCCTTCTTTAAAACCAAAAATTTTAAATCCTTACCGACAAGTAGTAATTAGCTTTGATAATGTATTATGGGAAATAATTGAGAAGCAGGGGTTTATAAAATATATCTGTGATATTACTGGTTTGAAAGCACTAAATAATATAGTTGGAGATAATCCCTATATAATCCCCGCCATTGGAAGTTATGGCATAAATAATACTGATATCATAGTTTCAGAAGAAAATATAGGATTTTTCTTTGGAAATCCAAAAAATCTTGAACTAATTAAAAACGGAAAAATAATTCTTCTTATTGACAAAAATAAATAATTCTTTACCTTCAAAGGGGATAATTTATCCTTTTTTAATCAACCTCCCTAATAAATCATAAATAGATTTATCAATGCTTATAAAAAAACAGATTTCTTCATTATTAACAAATGGTGATTTTGCAAATGCAATTGATATTTTAACTTCAAGTTTATCTAATGAGAATAATATTGAAGAATATGCTACTTTGCATAAAATAATCAAGTACTGGATCAACAGAGATGATAAATTAAATAGGATAAATCAGCCTTATGAAAAAGCATTGGCTTATTTTGATGAATGGGATAATTTTTTAAAATTTTTGCAGGAAAACAATATTGATACTAAGATTTCTGAGATCCATTCTATACATAATTTTGTTTTTTCTAAATGCTTATCACTATTTATAGAATCTAGAACAGAAACAAGAATAAATGATATAGACTTGCTTATTAAGATTGCATATTGCTTTAGAGAACTTTCTCAATATGAAGAGGGTATACAAACTTTGCAATATGCGTATAAATTGAATAAAAACCAACTTATATCATTGATGCTTGCAGATTTCTTATATGCAAAAGGAGAAACATTAGAAGCACAAATTTTATTTAAGGACGTTTTTTTTCTTGATAACACAATCTCTTTTGACACAAAGTTCGTTAAATGTGATAAAATATTAGAAATAATTGAAAAAATAAAAAAAGATAATTACCCAGAATACGAAATTTTAGAGTGGATTCCTATTTATGGTTATATAGATGGATTTTTGAATGTAAAAAGACAACTGAATAAGAATGAATTTGAAAAGATCTTTACAGAAATGACAAAATTTGAAAAGATTTTTTATTCGAATCCTCAAATCAAAAGCCAAGTCGAAGCTAAACTAATAAAAAAATGTATATTACTTCTTGAATATTATACATTTCAAGAAGCAGACACCGTTAAACAAGAGCAGATTAAATTAAAGTTAAAGAATATAAATGAAACTATTGCAAAACAAATATTAATTAATAACTAAAGGAGTTTATTAAAATATGGCGACAATTATCGAATCCATTTCAGAGATACTAAAAGAAGAAAAATGGACCAGAACTTCAATATCTGAGTTTTCAATCTCTATGTTCGAGTCTTATGATTCTCTAATTAAAGATATTCAAGAAAGTTACCAAATTTCAGAGGTTTGTTCTTTTTTAGAGAATTACTTGAAAAGCAACTCTAATTCTATTATAGCTCTTTATTTCCTATCAATAATATACTCTATCTCTCAAGATTATAAGGGAAATGAATGGGCAAAAAAACTTATAGAAATATTTGATGAAAATAGAAGGATAAAGATAGTAAAATATCTTTGCGAAAAATATCTAAGCTATAGTCATATTTACAAAAATGTCTTATCGAGGTATATTCAAATTCTTGAAGATGAAAAGAAGGAAGAAACTGAAATTGTACCTTACATGGAAAGTTTGCATAAAATAGATTTTACTGATGCTAAAATAACTAGAAAACTTGCTATATTTTATGAAAACTCAAAAAATCTTGAGAAGGCTATTTTATATTATAAAAAGCTATTCGATATTTCTGCAAACTCTAAAATACAAAATGAAGTAGAAGAACTCTGGAAAAAACTACTTAGTTTTGAACAAATTGAACCTGATTACTTTTTTCTTAAGTTAAATATAATTGAAAATATCAACTTAAAACTCAGATTGGCTGAAAAACTGATTGAGCACTTTGAAAGTATTGAAGATTGGGATTTAGTTATTGACACTATTAAAATAACTTATGAATTAATACCAGATAAAAACAAAAGTAATTTAGTTCAAAAATTAAGAGACCAGATAGTAAACGCTTACAGAAAAAAATACTCAAATAATAGTCAGTTGGAAGAATTCTTAAAAAGATCGAGAATAACAGAAAAATGGAAAAACCTCTCTGTCGCTATTTCTGAGTTTGAAAAGTACATACCTTTTGATAAAAACAAATATGTATTTCATCAACTTTCTGGTCTTGGTTTTATCAAAGATATAAATGAAAATTTTATAGTGGTAGATTTTGAGAAGAAAAAAAACCACCAATTTTCTATCACTATGGCTTTGAAAGCCTTACGAATTCTTGATGATAATGATTTTCTAGTTTTAGAAGCATATCATCCAGGAAAATTGCAAAAACTTGCAGAAGAAAATCCTAAAGAGTTGTTAATAAATCTCTTAAAGTCATATAATAAACCTCTTTCCACAAAAGATATAAAGACAATCCTCACCAGAGTAGTTATTCCTGTAGCTTCATGGGAAAAATTCTGGAATTCTTTAAGAAACGAGATAAAAGATGATCCTTTGATAATAAGAAATGCTACCAGCTATAGTTTAAGGAATAAACCTGCATTAAAAGAAGAAAGTATCTATGAAAGATTCAAATCTGAAGAAAATTTAATTCATAAAGCACAGATTTACTTAAATTATATTAGCGAAGAAAATGATTTTCAATCTGAATACTCCCAAGCTATGCTTAGAGTCTTTCAAAATTTTTTAAGAGAAGATGCAATTATTCATCAAAATTTGGTTATAGCATTTTTATTTTTGAAAGATTTAAAAAGCAAGTACAGTCAATTGAATATTAGCCTTCCTTTTGATTCCGAATATCTTTTTTCAAAATTGATAGAAGAAAAAAAATATATATTTAATTTTAGAGATAGCAACTTTGAAAAGTTGTTTTTTACGGAATTGATGGTTTATACTTCAAATTGGCCTCAAATTATGGGCGAATATCTACTTCAGTATCCTTCTAAATTCATAATTTCTACTCTTATATCTAAAGGATTTTCGGAAATAATTAAAGAAAAAAGTAAGGATGTAATAAGAAACGCAAAAGATAATCCGGAAGTTTTTTTATGGTTCTTGAAAAATATTTTTAATCATCCCGAATTTTCCGGTATTGTAGACAAAGGTGATCTATTGATAATACTTGCGAATCTTTTGGATATTGCGAATAAATCTATCATACAGAAAATCAATGTAAATGCTAATAGAAAGCTGTTTACAAATATAGGAGATGCTTTTTTTAAAGAAAAACTTTTGGAAAGTTATCTAGAACAAAATCCACCTGAAAACCAGGTTTCAAAACTTTCTACAATCTTTCTTAGAACTAAATGGAAATATGATGATTATCTTATTGAATTTAAAACATTACTTGCAAAATATTATCCAGAAATTCTTTCTAAAATTTCCCCCGAGGAAAAAGATGAGAATGAAAATATTTTTTACTCTACTATAGATTCTATAAAAGAAAAACAAGAACATCTACAGTTTTTAATCAAACAGGAAATACCTAGAGTAAACAGAGAAATGATGATAGCCAAAGAAAAAGGTGATCTAAGAGAAAATGCTGAGTATCATTCGGCGAGAGAAACTTTACAGAGTTTAAATATTGAAGCTGCAGAACTTCAAAGAGATTTAAATAATGTAAAACCAATTGATCCTAACAATATTTCACTAGACAAGATATCTATCGGAACAAAATGCAGGTTAAAATCAGATATTACAGGTAAGGAGACTACATATACAATTCTGGGTAAATGGGATATTGACCTTAATAATAATATTATTTCCTATGAAACAGAATTAGGAAAAATATTGCTTAATAAGAAAATCGGGGATATTATTATAAATCCTATAGATAATGAAGAATACAAGGTCATGTCCATTGAAAAAGGGATATAAATTTGTTTTATTTTTTATATTTCTTTTTGCTGTTATTTTTCTAATAGTTTATTTTGATTTTGAAAAACTTATTGATTTCAATAATTTATTACAACTAAAAGAAAGATTAATAACTATACATCCAATATTGGTTTTCCTTTCAATTCTTGGATTATACTTTATATTTTCATTTCTATTTCTAACAATTGCACCACTTTCTATACTTTGTGGAATACTTTTTGATAAATTCTTAGGTGCTTTTTTATCTTTAATAGGCTCTACTATTACTATGACAATCTCCTTTCTTATTAGTCGATTTTTCTTAAATTCAATTTTTAAGAAATTGAAAGATAAGAATAAGACCTTTCAAAGTATTATGGATAATTTATCTATAAATGGTAAACAATATATTTTATTTGCAAGGTTATTTTTCATTACTCCTTACAATGCTTTAAATGTAGTATCAGGTATTTCAGATATTAAAACAAAGGATTACATCATATATTCTATATTAGGTTGTATTCCTTCTACAATATTCTATGCATATTCTGGCAGTATTCTGAGTACTTTAAAAGATTATGATTCAGTAAAAAAAAATGGGGTTATACTTGCAATCATAATTGGTATATTTTTCCTTCTTATTTTTATTTTAAAAAGAATTTTTAGTAAAAAGCTATTAAAAAAAAATAATTTATAAATTTTCTTTTTATTGACAATGTCTTATAAAAAGTTTAATTAAGGTGTTAATAAAAATAAATAAATATGGAGATAATGATGAACTTTTTATTACCTATTTTTCAACAGACAACACAACAAGCGACATCTTCGACATCAAGTTTTTTAGTAAATCTTTTACCTATTCTTGCCATTATTGTAATTTTCTATTTCCTATTAATTTTACCTCAAAACAAACAGAAAAAACAACATGAGGCTATGATTAAATCTCTTGATAAAGGTGATGAAGTTATAACAACAAGTGGAATTTTTGGCACTGTTGTTGGAGTAAAAGAGGATTCGATAACAATAAAAATAGATGATAATACAACCATAAGGATACTTAAAGGTGCTGTCGCTTCTGTAAAAAAAAGAGAAGAGTAAGATTTAGCATTATTAAGAATTCTTTTCTTTTCTATTTTCTGGAGGAAACAAATGTCAGATAGAAAGTCACTAAGAATCAGAAAAACTTTTGGTTCTAAAGAAGTTATAAATGATACAACAAGGATTATTTTAACAATAATACTCTTTTTATTTTCTTGTTATTTAATATTCCCGACAATAAAATGGTATTTCGTGCTTTCTTCTCATGATAGAGAACTTACAATGATGACAAATGAACAGCTGAGAGAATTAAAAGTAAGTGATGAAGAGCTAGCGAAAATTAGAGAAAATAAAAAATTAAAAAACAGGATTATCAATCTTGGTCTTGATTTACAAGGAGGTCTATATATTATCTTAAAACCAGATACTTCAAGATTTGAAAAAGAACTCTCATCTTCTGAGATGTCTGATCTTTTAGATAAAGCAATGCTTATATTAAACAATCGTATAGACCAATTTGGTGTTGCAGAAACTCATATAAGAAAAATGGGCAGTGAAGGGATTGAGATAGAAATTCCAGGAGCTAAAGATATAGAAAGGATTCAGCGAATCCTTCTTGAACAGGGACAACTTACCTTCCAATTAGTTGATGAAGTAACATTATCTGAAATTGGGTCTTTAGATCCAAAAACAGATTTTGATGAATATGGGAATTATTTACATCCTGAAAAAATTCCTGAAGATTCTGCTATTTATTGGGTATATGAAAAAGATAAATATGGTGTGCTTTTAAAGACAGTTCCTACGATTCTTAAAAAGAAAGTCGAACTTGATGGAACCTATATAGGTCAAGTGCTTGTACAAAATGGTATGAGAGGTATTGAAGTTACATTTAGTCTTAACTCAGAAGGAGCTCAAAAATTTTATAGAGTCACAGCAGACAACAAAGGAAGACATTTGGCTATTGTTTTAGATGGAAAAATACAATCAATGCCAGTTATTAATGAACCTATACCAAATGGTCAGGTTGCTATTTCTGGAAATTTCACCTTAGAAGAAGCAAAAGATCTTGAAAATATTTTGAAAGCTGGTGCATTATCTGTTCCTTTGATTATAGCAGAAAGGCAAGATGTTGGTCCTACTTTAGGTAGAGACTCTATAGTAAAGGGTATAAAAGCTGGTCTTATAGGTTCTGCTATAGTAGCTGTTATAATGATCATTGCGTATTGGCTTTCTGGACTTATGGCTTTCCTTTTTATAGTATTAAATGTCTTTATGATTATAGGATTTTTGGCGGCTTTCAACTATACATTAACTTTACCTGGTATAGCAGGTATTCTTTTAAATATTGGTATGGGTGTAGATGCTTTTGTTATTATTTTTGAAAAAATTAGAGAGGACTACATTCCTGGATTAAATAGAATACAACTCGTTAATATAGTTAATGATTCTTTTACAATAGCATCCACAACAGTTGTTGACGCCAATATTACAACTTTAATAGCTTCAGGCGCACTTATTTTATTAGGTGGAGGAGCAATAAGAGGATTTGGTGTCACTTTAACAATAGGTATAATTATAAATATTTTCATTGTCTTAGTAACTGGAAGATGGTACTATATGTCAATGTTTAAAAAGTGGAACATGAACACTCTTACAAAGCTTGGAGGAATCATAAAATGAAACAATCAAAAGTAATTCCTTTTACAAGATATCGATATATCGCATTCGCTTTTTCTCTTACTATAATCCTTCTCGGTTTAGTTTTTTATTTTATAAATGGTGGTATAAGTTTTGGAATAGATTTCACTGGTGGTATAACAATCCAAATTAGATTTTCAAAAACAGGTATGGATATAACTACCTTTCGAAAATTTTGCCAGGATAATGGTTTTGGTTCAAATATAACTCAAATTGGAGGAAGTGACTCTCAACAATATGTATTAAGGATCCCAGCAACTAAAGAGACAAACCTAAATAACCAAAAAATAGAAGATTTTAAAAACCTTTTAACAACTAAATTTTCACAAACTGATTATGAAATACTTTCAGTCAATTTGGTTGGACCATCTTCATCCGCAAAGATGAGTTATACATCAATCATAATGTTTCTTGTTGTAATTATTCTTATCCTTTTATACACCTTTTTAAGATTTAAAGACTTCAAATACTCTTTCGGGGCTGTACTTTCCATAATTCATGATGCATTTTTTATTCTTTCAATTATTATTATTTTTAAAAGAGAGCTTAACTCACAGACATTAGCTGGTATTCTTACACTTTTGGGTTACTCACTAAACGACTCTATTGTTGTTCTTTCAAAGATTAAAGAAAATGAGTTTCAATATGTTTCCCAAAATATTTCAAAAGATTTGAAAAAGAAACTAGAAAAAGATAGAAGTGAATCTAAAATCACTATTAGATCTTTTATGGATAATATTGACCATTCTATTACTGTTACCTTATCTAGAACAATAATCACTGCTTTAACTACATTTGTAGTTGCATTTTGTATTTTAATTTTAGGTGGAATACCTACAAGGGACTTTGCATTTGTCTTATCTATTGGTCTTATAATAGGTACATATTCTTCCATCTATATTGCATCTCCAGTACTACTTATGTGGGGAAATCCATCTTATAAATCTTAATAAATTATATTTTTTTCACTAACAACAGCTAAAAGCCTTCCATTATTACGGAAGGCTTTTAGTTTAATAATATTTAGAGGAATATTTAATGAAAAGGATATTAACGGGAGATAGACCAACAGGACCTCTTCATATCGGGCATTATTTTGGAAGTTTACAAAATAGAGTCTTACTTCAAAACCAATATGAGACATATATACTTATCGCTGATGTACAAGCTCTCACAGATAATTTCAACAATCCAGAGAAGATTCGAGATAATGTCTGTGAAGTAGTAAAGGATTATCTTGCATCAGGAATAGATCCTGAAAAATCTACAATAGTTTTACAATCAAAAATTCCAGCTATTGCTGAATTGACTGTATTTTTCAGTAATTTGGTTAGTCTTTCAAGACTTTCAAGAAACCCTACTGTAAAAGAAGAAATAAAGCAAAAAACTCATCTGTTTAATGATTCGGTAACTTATGGATTTTTCGGCTACCCCGTTTCTCAAGCCGCAGATATTCTGTCTTTCAATGCTGACTTAGTACCTGTTGGAGAAGATCAGGCTCCAATGATAGAACTTACAAGAGAAATTGCTAGAAAATTCAACAGTATTTATGGAGATTTATTCAATGAACCAACAGCCTTAATACCTGAGAAAAATTCGAGAATTAAAGGTCTTGATGGAAATTCTAAGATGAGTAAAAGTCTCAATAATGCTATTTACTTAAAAGATTCTGAAGATGAGATTAAGCAAAAGATCTTTTCAGCGTATACAGACCCTACCAAACTTAGAAAAACTGACCCGGGTCACCCTGATGGTTGTATGGTATTTTATTATATGGAAATTTTTGGTCTAGAAAAACTTACAGAAGTTAAATCCGAGTGCTTAAGAGGTGAAAGAGGTTGTGTAAAATGTAAAAGTGAACTAACTGAACTTGTTAATGTTTTTTTAAAACCAATTAGGCAGAGAAGGGAAGAACTTGAAAAAGATTTGTCTTATGTTTATAAGGTCATAAAGAATGGTACACAAAAAGCTTTGGATTTTACTTCTTCTATACTACTACAAGCAAAAGAAAAAATGAAAATAGATTATGGTTTTATCTTCAAGGATAGGTAATTAAATGAAATATTCTATCTTGGGAAGCGGTAGTAAAGCAAACAGTTATCTATTTTCTAATGCTCTTTCATCCTGCATATTGGATAATGGATATAGTTTTAACGAGTTTTCAAAAAGAGCAAAATCTTTAAATTATGACCTAACAAAATTCAAGTTTATACTTGTAACTCATACCCATAAAGATCATATTTCTGGTGTTAAAGTCTCTGCTAAAAAGCTAAAAATTCCAATTTATATTCATAAAAATTCCGATTATTTCGAATATTTTAAAAAAGAAAAACTAGAAATAAGATTAATAGAAACAAATAAAATATATAGCTATAACTCATTTTCTTTTATAGCTTTTAAAACATCTCATGATGCTCCAGCAAGTGTTTCTTATTCTATAAATTTTGATAATACCACATTTACGGTAATTACCGATACTGGTTATATTACAAAAGAAATGATTTATTATGCTAAAAATTCTGATGTGCTTTTCTTAGAGGCAAATTATAATCCACAAATGTTAAAAGAAGGACCATATCCTCTCTATCTTAAAAAAAGAATAGAATCAGATAAAGGTCATCTTTCAAACATAAATGCTATTAACTTTTTGAATTACCTTTCTAAAAAGAATTCTCGTATAAAGATAGTATATTTTTGCCACTTATCTGAAATAAATAATAACCCAGAAATTTTGAAAAAGGATATTCTTGTAAATGGTAAATTTGATTTTAACTATATAATTTGTCCAAGAAATCAAATTCAAGATGGGATTACTATTTTTGATAATAACAAATCAAATGCAAACTCAAATAATATAGCTCAAGAAAATTCAAAAACTCTTAAAAATATTTCTAACCTTGATATATTGGAAGATAATTTACTTTTTTAACTTTTTTATTATTTTAATTTCAAATTTCTATTTTATTTTAATTAAAAAATCTTTATGAAATAATTTTTAATAAAATTTTGAATAAAAAAGGCAAATATAAATATTTTATATATAATTAAAATGAAATTTATGTTAAATATAATTAAAAAGAATTTTTGGATAAGAGGAGCAATTTCTTTTAAGGAAGACAACAAAAATGAAATTGAAAGAGTAACAATTAAATTTATAAAATCCTTTTTAGAAATAAACAAACTAAAACCAAAAGATATTCTACTAATCATGATTGTTGCCCCAAAGAATCTTCATTCTTCTTATCCTTGTACTTTTTTAAGGAAAAATGGTTATAATTTCCCATGCATAACATTTTCGGATATAGAGGTTTTGGGTTCGCCACAAAATATAATTAGATTTGTCGTTCATTGTAGATCAATTAAAAAGATTAAAGAATTATATCTTGATGAAGCCTCCAAACTAAGAGATGTTTTACTAAATAATTGAATAATTTAAATAATAAACTATAATTTTTTGAATTTTAATTTAGATAATTATAAAGGAAAATCATGAATAGATTTAAAGTAAGATATTCGAAATTTGTAAATTATTGGGAAACAGATAAGATGAGTATTGTTCATCATTCAAATTATATAAAATGGTTTGAAGAAGCAAGACTTCATTTTTTAAGGCAGTGCAGCCTACCATACGATAAAATTGAAAAATCTGGTATTTGGCTTCCAGTTTATGAAGTTTATGCTAAATATGTCAAACCAGCTTCATTTGAAGATAAAATAGATATCGATGTAAGTATAAAAGAGTTGACTCCTATTAAATTGACTCTGGAATATGTTGTTTTAAAAGATAATGACATCTTAGCCACAGGTTATACAGTTCATCCAATAACAGATGAAAAACTAAAAATAAAGAGAAATTCTACACTTTACTTTGAACTTAAAAAATTAATTGATTAACAGTTGATTATATTTAAGACAATCCTTAGAATTTTATTAAAGAATAAAAGTACAAAAAAAATTAAAGAAAACAGAAAATAAAAAGAAGAAAACAGAAAATACATATGTAAAAAAAGAAAAAAATAGAAAAAACATAAGGTAAAAAATGAGTAAAAAAATAGTAATTTTAAATGGACCAAATTTCTCACACCTTCATTTGAGAGAAAAAGAAATTTATGGACAATTTAGTTTAGAAAAACTAGAGGAGTATATTAAAAACTACAGTGAAAAACACTACAAAGGTAAAATAGATCTGCAATTTTTTCAATCAAACTCAGAAGGTCAAATAATAGATTTTCTTTTAAAGAATATCGATAAATATGATGCATTGATAATAAATCCTGCTGCTTATAGCCATTACTCTATAGCTATTTCTGATACTCTTAAAATATTAAAATTACAAGACAAAATTATTTGTGAAGTACATCTATCCAATATATTTGCACGAGAATCGGAAAGACAAAACCTTATTACTGCAAAAAATGTTGATATTTTGATAGCTGGAGCTGGAATTCATTCCTATATATTAGCATTGGAGTATATTTTTGAAAAGTTATCTCTATGAAAATTTAAATTTTTCTGAAAGTTATGATTATTTTTTCATTGATAAAGAATTACCAATCTTTCTTGCCATTGGTCCCTGTGCCATAGAAAATAGAAAAATGGCTTTAGATTCGGTAAAATTTTGCAATAATCTCAACATTAAATTTTTTAGAGCTTTTCTTTTTAAGAGTAGAACTAGTATCTATTCATTTCAAGGAATAGGAAAAGATGGAATTGAAATCTTGCAGGAAATCAAATCAAATTTTCCAAATATTAAATTGATCTGTGAAATCTCTACTCTTGCGCAATATGAATTTGTAAAAGACTATATTGATATTTTCCAGATTGGTGCAAGATCTATGTATGATACTGAGTTATTAGTCTTCTTTGGAAAAAAGAATCTACCAATTATTTTAAAAAGACATTTTGGAGCAAATATCAATGAATGGCTTAATATGGCTGAATATTATCTTTATAACGGTGGTAGAAGAATTCTTCTTTGTGAAAGAGGAATAAAATCTTTTGAATCAAGTTATAGATACTCTTTTGATATTTTATCTTCAAGTTTTATAAAGCAATTTTCAAAAATTCCAGTTATCGCAGATCCATCTCACCCTTCAGGGAATTCTCTTCTTGTTACAGATCTTTCTCTTGCTGCAATTGTTGCGGGTTTCAAAGGATTAATAATAGAAACACATCCGAATCCAGAATCTGCTTTATCGGATCCAAATCAACAACTTTCTTTTAATCAATTTATNCAACTATTTCAAAAATTAAAAACTTTAAATTATAATCANTTATTGAAATTGTAGATAAATAAAATTATTAGGAATAAAATTATCTAATAAAAAAAGGAGGCTGACTGCGAGTCAACCTCCTTTTTTTATTATAAAAAATTTCTAGAAGAAACTAACTTGAGTNGTTACACTATAAGATTGTTGTTGCTGGTATACACCATTATCATCTTGAACATAGAATATAGAATATGTTACAAATATCTTAAATCCTTGNGCTACTGTATANCCTATGGTAGCTGTTATAGAAAGATTTTCAAAAAATGGTATATCTGNTACTAAAAAATCTGGTTTTATTATCTCAATCACACCTTCAAAAGGAGGAAATAACTCATCAGATAAAGTTACTCCTGCTGTTAAAAAGTCATTTGTAAGAGTAGCTACGGATTGATCATAAAAATAATGAGCCCAGCTAGCAAAACCAGTTATTTTTTTATTGAAAAGATCGAAGCTTGCTTCAATAAATAAACCAGATTTTGCTGAACCTATAAGATCAGAAATAGCAGAAAAATCCAATGGGGTAGCTGAATTTTTAAAGTAATCAAGATAACCATCTCTTTTTAATTGATAATCAAAACTAAAAATCTGTGGTTTGTATTCTCCTGCTAAGAATCTATACTCTGCCCTATATTTAATGAATAAAACATTTCCTCGTAAACCAGCAAATAAGCCGAAACCATTAGTTAAATAGAATTTGTTTTCAGTTTCATAAGGTTTGAAAACATAGTTAACACTTGCGTCTGCAAACATTATTATATTCAAGAAACTTTGGGTTCGAATTATCGGGAATGTAAAACCTGTACCTATTGAACCAAATACCGGATCAGAAATTAGATCATCATATAATGGTTTGATATCACCAGTGATTTCAAAACCAAAATAAAATGGAATACCCTTGATAAATTGAATATAAGGTCTAATTCCTAATACCTCTGGTTTTGTTATCTGGTCAAGTGCTAAATTAATACCGAATCCTCCAAGTAATAGATTCATATTTAACCCAAGTCTTCTTGTCTGTGGAAAATCATACATATTTGAATACATATATAGATTCATTCCATTGCCTAATATAAAATCATCAAATTGACCTAGTTTTAAGAAGAATGGGTCGTCTGGATAGCCTATTCTAAAATATCTAAATATTGATAGAATCTTACCAACGGAGTCTAATGAATCTGAAAGTGTTCCCCAAACAAGATGATAACTTTCATAGTTATACCATGATGTTGGATTAAAAAGATCATTTCCATAAATTATTGGCATATATATACCAAAACCAACGGTACCAAAATCAAATTCTGTGTTTACAGTAAATGTTGACCAGACTTTGCCATCAATTACTATAGAACCAAAATCACCAATCATATTTAAGTATTTTTCAATCCATTTTTCAAGTTCAGATTTAACTTTTTGCTCGGCTTGTTTTGCTTCCTCACCTTCTAACTTTTGAGTTTCAGTAGTCTGAGTCTGTTGGGTCGTTGTGGTTTGCTGAGTTTCTCCACCTTCCTGAGTTTCTTCGGCATATGTTTGTTCTTCATCTGGAAGTTCGGTTTCAAGTGTATCCATCCCAGGCGCATTCCCATTGTTGCTGAACTCTTGTAAAGCTTGCTGCGAAATTTCTGTAATTGCCGATAGAACAGCATTAGCTGCAACACTTATCATCTGCCCTGCATTAACAATTGAAGATGGTATTTGCCCTGGAGCACCAACGGCTACAGCACCATTGAATACCAATAAGTCCATTATTGAACCCGAAGGAGAATCTTTAACATTTACTCCAAATTTTGTTCCTCGAACAGAAGCAACACCATTATTTGTAATTATCTGAAATGATGAACTTCCAGAAAGCTTTGTGACAACAGCCATTACTTTTCCGGAAAAAAGTTTAAAAAATCCTTTTTTCGTTCCTGTTTTTGGATCAAAATTCCAAGTTTCAATTAGAAAGTCTGATTGAGCACCAATTTTAAGAACAGATTTGTCCTGTAAAAGAATTTCTATGGTAGAATCAGGACCAGTTTTTATCCTTGTTGGAGCTTTTAATTCCATGTTAATCTTAGCTTTTGTAAAAGCAGGGGCTGCTGTTGTAGCTGTATCTCCCATAGCAACCTGAACATCGCCTATGCTAATTTTAATGGTTACTATTCCAGCAGGTGGACTTGAAGGCTGTGAAGTAGCCTGTCCAAAAATAGAAAAACTAAATGCAAGAATAAATAAAAAGATTATTGTTCCCTTTAGAAGGTAAAATCTATTCATACCTTCCTCCTTTATTAAAAATTAAAAGATAAGCCAGTTTGTAACTGGGTCGATGCTATAGGATTTCCTTGTTCATCCCATGTTACTTGATAAACTAATGTAATACTAGATGTATCTCCAACATTTAAAGTAACATTTAGCATTAAATATGAATTCAAAAGACTTTCCCCTTGCCAGTTAAATAAATCTGAAAAAGCTGTTATACCACTTCTTATGAACATCCCTGAAACCGATACAATTTTTAAAACACTTTTATCTAATTTTAAAATTCCAATTAAAGTCACTGGATTTGGAGAAAAATCTCCTTTCATTTCAAAATATAAAGAAAATATTTCTTGACCTATTAATAATGAAGCAAAGGCTCTCCATCCAGTGTAAGCAGCAACAGAATCAAGATAACTGTATTTATTATTTCTAACTTCATAATTTTCATATAAAATATCAAAGTATTGACCTGAAAAATTATCTCCAAACATATCTATAGCTAAACCTATATAAAAAAGTTTTAATAAGTAACTATTTAATCCTATTTCAGCACCACTACCTTTACCACTAATAGATGCCCAATCTCCATAAAGAGTAATAAATGCTAAATCCTTTTGAAGCAAAGGAAATTCAACATCAATTCCCACAATGCCAATGGAAGAAGTAGAATTTGCATTATCTAAAAGATTCATATCATCTGCTTTTGTTTCCATAGGATCTGTATCTACTGCGTATGAAAAACCTATTTTCATGGCTGAAATAATGGGTATATCTAGAAATAATAAAGGCCTTGCATATATTCTGAAAGCCAAAATATCTGGATCAAGTAAATTATCTATAAATGATTCAAGACCAAGATATGGAAAATTAAAAAGTGCGCCATCAAGGTCTAGTTCAAAACCAAGTTTTCTTATTTCAGGGTAATAAAGCATGTTCGTATAACTATACATGATAAGCCCATGTCCTAAAGTAACATTTTTAAACATACCTATCTGAGCATATAAAGGTTCACCTTTTAATCCATATCTAATATAAAGTATCTTATTCATCCAGTCTGCAAAGCTATCCCAGTTATCTGGAACTATATTAAAATTTTGATCAAACATAATAAATATATCTAATCCGATACCGAATTTGCCAAAAGCAAGATCTGGTTTTAAGCTTAAGGTTTGATATGTATTATTATTATAGACTATTGTTCCTAGACCAAGATTGAATCCAAAATCCAATCCATTATCCTGTGCAAATACAATAAATGAAAAAGTAATGAGGATAATAAAAAACAATATTACTCTTCTCATTTTTTCCTCCAATGAAAAAAAGAAGCTCTTTCGCCTTCATTATTTAATATAACACTAAAGTCTTAAAAATCAAATGATTTGGATAAATATTTTTTATTTTGAGATAGAATCGATAAAATCAGAAATCAAATTTAAAGGGAGGATATAATCCACAATAAAAAGCTCTGCTGCAGCTTTTGGCATTCCATAAACCACGGAAGTTCTTTCATCTTGAGCAACTGTTATGGCTCCACCTTCGTGAAGTTTTTTTAAGCCAAGGGCTCCATCACTCCCCATACCAGTCAATATAATTCCGCAGGTTCTCTTAGAATAGGGTAAGAAAGATTCGAACATCACATCTATATTAGGACTTACGATATAGTTTGCACCATCAGATAATTTTATTTTATTATCTCTAAAAATCATATTAAAACCACCAGGAGCAACATATATTTTCCCCATTTCAACTTTTTCCCCATCTAAAGCCTCCACAACTTTATTTTTCCCTATTTCATTCAATCTTTGAGCGAAAGTTTTAGTATATCTTGGAGGCATATGTTGAGAAATAAAAATTGAAGTTTTTTCTAGTTTTTTAATAGATCTTAAAATTAGTTCAATAGCCTTTGTTCCGCCTGTCGATGCTCCTATCAAAATATAATCAACATCCTTAATATTTTTATTGTTATAAAAGCTAATTTTAGAAGTGTTATTATATATATATCTTATCTTTTTTAATAAGGATTTTCTTAATAAATCAAAGCTTGCTTTGAAACTTTGTTCTGTAGGTTTTTCCAGGATATCGATTGCCCCCTTATCTAGACAATTCAAAATAGCTTCGCTTTCTTGCTTAGTGTAGGAAGAAATTATTATTACTGGTATAACAAGATTTTTTTCCCTTAATCCCTCTAAGATATCTAAACCAGTACCATTTTCCATATGGAAATCTGACAAAATAATATCTGGTTGAATTTTTTCGATATTTTCTAAAAGCTCAAAACCACTCTTATATGCACCGACAATCACAAATTCTTTTTCATCCTGAAAAATATCAATAAAAACGGAACGAAAAAAATCGAGATCTTCTGCTATTGCAATTTTGATTTTATTATTCAAAATCCCTCTTTTTCCATATGGATTTAATTTTTATTTTGATGTTAAGAAAATTTTATTAAAACATGAAAGTGAAAGATAAATCAATTTTTTTTATTGAAGAGCTTTTTTAATGGCAGAGATGATTCTTTCTCTTTTAAATGGTTTTACTATAAAATCCTTTACGCCTGATTTTATAGCTTCTATAATTAATTGTTGTTGCCCTAATGCAGAGCATATTATAATTTTAGCTGATGGATCAAATTCAAAAATCTTTTTCATCGCTTCTAATCCATTCATATATGGCATTGTAATATCTAAAATTATAATATCTGGTCTTAATTCTTTATATTTATTCACAGCTTCAATACCATTAGAAGCTTCCCCGATTATTTCAAATCCTTCTTGTTCTAACATATCTTTTTGCATCATTCTCATAAATGAGAGGTCATCTGCTAAAAGTATTTTAGTTTTCATCATAGCCCCCGAAACTCATATATATTTAAAAACATTTTTTAATAAAATCAAGATAAATCTAAAATTGATAATTCAGTGATTTCTTTATTTGTATCATTATTTGGTTTTATAAATTCAAATTGTTTTTCATTCATTTTTTTTATCTCTTCTTTCTGTTCATTAATTTTAGTTTTTACTTCTTTTTCATCATCAAAAATTTGCTTCTTGTTATTTTCATTTATTTTTAATTTTGGCTCTTCCTTATATTTATTTACTATCTCATCATGAACTTTTGCTAAACTTCTTTCTTGTTCTATTCTATCGATTAATGACGAATTTTTTGTAACAAAATCTTTAACAATTTCTGGTATATCTAAAATCAACGCTACCGAACCATCACCAAGTATCGCAACACCAGAAATACCTTTTATTCTTTTAAAAACCTCATCTAATGACTGTACTACTACATCTTGCTCACCAATTAATTCATCAATCAATATACATATCTTTCTTCTATTGTATCTTACTATTACTATATAAACAAGATCATCTTCTGTTTTTATCTTTTTCTCCTTGCCCACAAGCTCAGATAAGTAAATAACAGAATATACTTCATTTCTATACTGCAAAATATCGTAATTATCAAGTTGTTCAATCGACTGTATTGGTATTCTATCCGTTTGTTCAATATTATATATTGGAATAGCATAGAATGAATCCATTGCTTTGACCATCAATACTTCTAATATTGTTAATGTTAGAGGTAATATTATTTTTATTGAAGTACCGATATCTTTTTCTGTAGTAACATCAATTCTTCCTCTTAATTGGGAAACATGTTCTTTTACTACATCAAGACCGACCCCTCTTCCAGATAGTGTAGTTATTTCATCTTTAGTCGTGAAGCCAGGCTTAAAAAGATAATCTATCAGTTCAGATTGCGTAAGAACTTCAGTATTTAAATCTGGATATAACTTTTTCAGTTTTTTAGCTATTTTTTCATAATTTACACCACTACCATCATCTGAAACCTCAATTATAATATGAGAGCCTTCTTGATATGCTGATAGAGTAATTCTACCTTTTGCTGGTTTACCTTTCGCAATTCTTTCTTCCTTCGGTTCTATTCCATGATCTATGGCATTTCGTATTAAATGAGTTATTGGATCCTGTATTTCTTCAATTACTTTTTTATCAATTTCGGTGTCTCCGCCACTTATAAAAAAATCAACATCTTTATTTAATTTTGAGGCAATATCTCTAACAACTCTTGGGAATTTATTAAATATTACATTTACTGGAATCATCCTTAATTGCATGACTATAGATTGAAGTTCATCAGATATCCTAAATAACTCGGTGCTTGTTTCTTCCAATTTTTGACTTATAAAAGTTAGTGACTCTCCGCTTCGAGTATATTCAAGTATTTTTTCAAATTTAGCTCTGTTTGTAATTAATTCTCCAACAGATCTTCCTAGACTGTCTAATTTTTCAATATCGATTCTTAATGTATTTGAACTTGATTTTCTTATTTCACTGACTTGTTGATTTTGTTCTATCTCTTCATTTTCTCTTTCAATTATCTTTCTTTGTATTTTGATTTTCTGTATTATGACTTTGCCAATTTCATCAACCTGAAATGAAGATAAAAATTCTTCGGAGTTTATATCAACAGAGGTTTTATATAAAAAATAAGCGTTATCATAATGAGAATCTTCTTGATCTTCTTCTAAATTTGGTTTGGATTTTACTACTTCACCAATTTGCTTTAAGTTATTATAAACAAGATAAATTCTAGGATATTTCATGATACAACTTTCTATAGGTGAAATATTTATTAAAAAATATTCTGATTCATCACTTTCTATCATTTGAATATCAAACTCTGATAATGAAAAGACTTTTTTTATATTTCCAAAATCAACCTCTTCCTTTTTTGATATTACTAGATCTTCTATTTCATTTTCAAGATTAGCTTCATTTTCCTCTTCTTTTTCTTCTAATAATTCATCATATTCCTGCTGGACTTTATTTTGCCCAGTTAAATCATTTATTATTTTCTTAAGATTTTGAATAATACTATCACTATTTTCTTTTTTTTCAGTAGATGTCGATGAAATGGAATTAAGAGAATCAAATATAAAATCAATCGCTTTGAATATAGTAGAAATTATTTCTTTTGATATTTGTTTTTTTGTTTTTCTAAAATAATCAAAAATATCCTCAAGAAAATGAGATATATCCATAATGATATTAAAACCAAGTAAACCAGCTTCACTTTTTAATGAATGCATATATCTAAATAATTCATTAATAATACCTTCATTTTTTGGATCTTTTTCCAACTTTAAGATTAATTGATTTGTATTTTCAACTAATTCAAAAGCTTCTTCTAGAAAAGCTTTTTTGTATCTATCTTCAATCATAAATTTCCCCATAAAGGATTTTTTCTATAATTTTAAAGTATTACCATTAAAGCTTTTTACAATAATAGAACCGTCTAACAAATTAAAAAGAACTGTTCTCCCAAATATTCCTAAAACATCTTCTGCTACTATAGGTATATTTTTTTCTATTAATAGTTTTCGGCAAGCAAGAACATTTTCCTTACCAATATCTGGAATTATAGAGTCTTGTGATGAAAAATATATTTTTGCCCCTCCTACAAGTTTGGCAATTATATCTTTTGATTTATAATTTTTAGAGTAAAATAATTGAACCATATTATTTATGGCGAAATCTGCATATTTATAGTTATTAGACTTATGTTTGGTTGACTTAGGAAGCATTATATGAGCTAAAGCCCCAAACTTATCTGGTTTTGCATATAATGCAATAGCGACACAAGAGCCAACAATAGTCTTAAGGATCTTTGGTGAATAATTAAAATCCATTCCCCCAATAGGGACATATACAATATTTTTTAGGTTAAAAGTATCATTATT
>Ga0067045_1027549_pt1 | contig 94627 bp, 92 predicted proteins | sample TerdegcTABiofilm_FD_59184 | JGI IMG/M metagenome (GOLD analysis project Ga0067045, IMG submission 59184) | Combined Assembly of (Gp0054472, Gp0054536) Wastewater bioreactor microbial communities from Singapore -Terephthalate degrading...
GCGTTTCGTTGTCGATCGCCTGAATCTTATACGTATAATAATCTCCGGTAACGCCAAAATCCGTGTACGCGCTCACGCCCGCCGCCACATTGGCGTAATATTCGCCGTTGCGGTAAATCCGGATGGAATCGAAATCATCCAGCGGCGTACCGTCTAATTGCGTCGTCGGATTGGTCCAAGACAATTCCGCGCGGTTGGAATAACCGGTCGCCGCAAAGTTCGTCGGCGCGCTCGGAACCGGATGGCCGCCCACGTACCAGAGATCCGTCGTTACCTTGGAACTGAGGCTGTCGTGAACGGTTTCGCGGGCATAGATGTCATAACTCCACAGGTCGCCGTCGTTCAGGCCTGTTTCCGTGTAAGTCTGAACACCCGACGGTACCGTGGCTACCAGCGTACTGGCGCGGTAAATATCGATAACAAAATTCGTCAACGGGGAACCATCTTCGTATTCGGATGGATCCGTCCATGTCAGAGTCATGGAAGTCGGCGTCAGGTAATCGCTGTATATGGTAGCGTTCGTTACCGGTTTGGGATCGTCCGGATCGGCTAAGGATAAATGCGCGGCCCATACGTCGATCATGCCCATACCATAGGTATTATCTTCGCCCGGATCGCCCAGATCGCGCGCCGTTTCATACAGCGCCATCTTTAATTGCTTGCCGGTCATCCCGGGATGCGCTTGTTTCAATAGAGCGATTGCGCCGGCTACGTGGGGTGAGGCCATCGAGGTACCGTCCATGTAAACATATCCGGTGCCCGTGGATGCCGAACGAACATTCACGCCCGGAGCGGTAACTTCCGGTTTGAGCTTCAGCCGCAGCGAATCCGGTCCGGAAGCGGGCGTGCATTTAGAAGGCCCGCGGCTGCTGAAACTGGCAATAACATAAGGCCAGGAAGTGTTTCCGTTTACGGCGCCAACGGTAAAGGGAGTGGTCAGGTCAACCATCATATTTTTGGGCGCCGTACAGGAAGAAGCTGACGGGCCAGAATTCCCGGCTGAAAACACAATCGCGATACCTGAAGCTTCGACCGCGACAATCGCATTGTAATACGGATTTACGGCCGGATCGGTGGAACATTCCAGTGGCGCATTATAATCCGGATCATACCAGGAATTGCTGATGACATCGGGCATATCGGTGATGGTTCCGGCGTTGCTGTCCGGATTCATCGCCCACTGCCAGGCCCCGATAGACCAAGAAGCGTGGGGGGATGTGCAGATACCGTTGGAGGCAATCCATTCAGCGCCAAAAGCCACGCCAATCGTATCATTGGTTGCAGGATCCAGACCGCACATGGTTCCCATCGTGTGGGTGCCGTGATGCGGTGAAGAATTATCGCAATCGGTCGGCGTATCTGTAGATGGAGCGCCGTTGTAGAACCATGCCTGAGTGTGAGGCACATGATTACCGCGCCATTTATAGGACAACGCCGGATGGGTGCCGTTGACGCCGGTATCATCATTCATCACGATACGGCCTGCTCCGGTAAAGCCGGCCGCCCACATCAAATGGGCGTTTATGGCTTTTAATCCGGGTTCCGCTCCGCCGGGGCTTATCATCGGAGCCGCGGAGACCTTTACGGGCTTGTCATACACCAATTCCGCATCGATGTCAATAAATCCGACATCGGCATGCCGGCTGATTTCATAGATTACCGACGGCGTCGCTTCGACCGCGATCATGTTGACAATCCAGAAACTCTGGAAATTTAACACTTCGGTCGTAGTCTTACTGCGGAGATACGCCAACAGCGGCTCCTGTGTCGCGTTAGCTTTTTCCTGCAAGGTGGTAATTACTGTGTACGCCCGATAGTTCAGATCGGCTTTCATCGCGTATAACTGCGCATCCAGCCCGGCAATATCCACTTGATCTTTCAGCACGACCAGCGTCATCACCGGTGTATTGCTTTCTTTCGCTTTATCCAATTCACTGACCAACCGCGGCGACATATAGGCCTGTCCTATCGCTTGAGTTGTACAGAAAACAAGGAATAAAGCAATGCTTACTAACGTTTTTCTCATTGTTTTTCCGTAGTTAAAAGTTTAAAAATTAAGTGGTTTTTTAGTTTTTTTTTGATGGGCGTCTCCTTTCCAATTGAAGTTAAGGAGTTCCGTTTTAAGGTTTCGTGACTTGCTTGAAAAATTTTTTTGTCCCCCGGTTTCTCCTTTCTTAGGTTTGTTGTTAACAGGTTAAATTTAGGATAGAGTAAAGGTTTTTAAGGTATCCAATGTTATGCTAATGTAATTTAGAAAAAATGTCAAGCATTTTTAGATAATAATATATTTTTATGAAAATTTTATTTTTTTACCTGGAAACTCCTTTACAATTCACCGCAAAAAATAAACGCCGTCTTATAAATGTTTTTTTCTAAGTAATATTATCTAATGTCATCATACTATCTCTACGGTCTGACCTCATACGCCGGTTACATTATCATCGTATGGCGGGTGTTTCATTTTTGTTCATTTCTTAACAAAGCGCTTAATGGTTTCGCGTATATATAAAGAACGGGGCCGTTTATTGCTGATTTCCTGAATGAACAACGTCAATGCGGTACCAGGAGTTATTCTACATAGCCGGAAAAACAATCCGGCACCGTGGTTGCCGGGTAGTGAGTAAAATAGTTGAAAATTTTTTCAGGACGGGCACCCGCATTCCGGAAAAATGTCCGAAGCGGTTTTACCCGTTTCCGTAACCGGTGTTGCGCCATCAGCCGGCAATCCGCGTAGTTGCCTTACCAATCCGATGATGCGGTCGGCCGCATAGGCAATCTCATCCAGCGTGTTGAACCGTCCGATTCCGAAGCGGATCGAGGATCGTGAGGACTCCGCGTCCAGGCCGATCGCCTGCAGCACATGCGAGGGCTCCGGCGAAGCGCTGGTGCAGGCTGAACCGGACGACACGGCAATATCCTTCAGTGAACTGATCAGCGCGGCGCCGTCGATACGACCGAAATGAACGTTCAGGTTATTCGGCAGACGTTTCAGGTGTCGCGCGGCTTGTTCCGCGGAACCGCAGGCTTTCATTTTTTCCAGCTCCCCGATTTCCGGACCGTTAAGCCCCAGGATATAAAGACCTTCTTTTAACCGATGATATAATGCATTGCGCAGTTCGGCGTAATGCCAGAAGTCCCGTTCAAAATCCTCCGCACACAGCGCCGCGGCCTTGCCCATCCCCACAATGCCCGGAACATTCAGCGTGCCGGATCGCATTCCCGATTCGTGCCCGCCGCCGTTGATTTGCGGCATGAGCTTTACGCGCGGGTCTTTGCTCCGCACATACAGCGCGCCCACGCCTTTGGGGCCGTAGAACTTATGCGCCGAAAAAGACGCCAGATCGATCGACAGGGCCTGCACGTCAACCGGAATTTTACCAAGAGCCTGCGAACAGTCGCTGTGAAAGATCACGCCGCGCTCATGCGCAATCCGGCCGATCGCTTCCGCGTCATTGATGGTCCCTATCTCGTTATTGGCCAGCATAACCGAGATGAGTATCGTCTTTTCGGTGATCGCCGACCGCACCGCTTCCGGATCCACGGAGCCATCGGCATTTACCGGAAGGAAGGTTACCTCCAATCCCTTTTTCATCAGCTGCCGGCAGGTATCAAGGACACATTTGTGTTCCGCCGCGGCTGTAATGATATGCCGGCCCTTGCCGGCGTACATTTCAGCGACGCCTTTGATGGCGAGGTTGTTGGCCTCGGTCGCGCCGCTGGTAAAAATGATTTCCCGGTCTAGCGCGCCGATTAACGCGGCCATCTGCCCGCGGGCCACCCGCACGGCTTCTTCGGCTTCCCATCCGAATACATGATTATGGCTGGCCGCGTTGCCAAATTTAGAAGTCAGATACGGCATCATCGCGTCCAGCACGCGCGGATCTATGGGGGTTGTGGCGTGGTGATCCAGGTAAACCGGCATGATCAGAGCTTTCGTTGATGAAGAACGGTTTTTACTTTTTCTTCCAGCGTTTCAATATTGTAGGGTTTCTGGATAAACCCGGCGATGCCGTGGCCGGCAAACCGTTTTTCGATTTCATGGGCGCTGTAGCCGCTGGAAAGGATTACTGTAACCGCCGGGTCAATCCGGCGAAGTTCCTCATAGACCGCCTGCCCGTCCATATCGGGCATCGTCAGGTCCAGCACCACGCAGTCAAAACCGCCGCGCTGCGCGTTAAATTTTTTTACGGCCTCAAGTCCGCCCGAGGCGGTCGTTACGGTGTAACCCAGCATTTTCAGAATTTCACGGGTCAGCGTGCAGATTTGCGGATCATCGTCCACGACCAGTATGTGCGCATGCCCGCTTTCTATAGGGGGCGCGGTTTCTTCTTTGATAATCATATCATCATCCTCTTTATGAACCGGAAAATAGATCGTAAAGGCTGTCCCTTTCCCAACGGCGCTCTGAATCTGCACGGCGCCGCGGTGCCCGCGTATAATGCCCAACACGGCGGCCAGACCCAGTCCGCGCCCGGCGAATTTAGTGGTGAAAAACGGATCAAAAATTTTGTTCAGTGTCGCCTCATCCATGCCGCAGCCGGTATCCGCCACTTCCAGGTACACATACCGGCCTTCCGGCAACGGATCCTTCAGCCAGACCGAGGTCAGCGCGGTTGCATCGCACATACGCTGGCCGGTGGAAACGGCGATGATGCCGGGCTTTTCGGAAAGCGCATCGGACGCATTAATAACCAGATTCATGATAATCTGACGGATCTGCACCGCATCGCCCTGGATGAGCGGCAGCCGTTCGTCCAGATGAAGTTTCAGCGCGGCTTTCTTGGATATGGACACTTCCAGCATCTGCAGCATATCTTTCAGGATAGCGTTCAACCGCAGCGGCTCAATAAGCACGCGCCCCTGACCCGCATACGCAAGCATCTGCTGGCAAAGTTCCGCCGCGCGGTGCGACGCTTTCTCGATTTCCGCCAGATGCCCGGCAGCCGGGGTTTCGACCGGCAACTTCTTTCGGGCGAGTTCCGAATATCCGAGAATGGTCATCAATAAATTGTTAAAATCATGCGCGATGCCGCCCGCTAAAATGCCCAGACTTTCCAATTTCTGCGTATGCAGCATCTGCTGTTCCAGTTTGCGTTTTTCCTCTTCCGCGCGGCGGCGTTCCGTGATGTCCCGGCTGATGCCCCGGAATCCCTTAAGAACGCCCGCTTCGTCAACTACCGGAACGCCGCTGACTTCAAAGATCACGGGCTGGCCGTCCCGGCGCCGCATTGTTCCTTCGACTTTAACCGCGGCGGCTTTCTGATTGGCATCGTGGCGGAGCTGATCCTGCAATCCCTCCGCTTCTCCGGGCGCCATAAAATCAAACGGCGTTTTTCCGATAATGGCCTCCAGCGGATAACCCAGGAGCTGTGCGGCGCGCGCGTTACTGTAAATAAACCGTCCGTTAAGGTCAATTTCCCACACCCAGTCGCTGGTGTGTTCGGCCAGGTTGCGGTATTTGATCTCGCTCGCTTTCAGGGCTTCTTCCGTCAATTTACGTTCCGTGATGTTTAACCAGACGCCGAAGTATTCGGTTTTACCGTTAACCGTTTTCCCTTTAACCAAGTGATCCGAAAACCAGTGATACCGCCCGTCCGCGCACAGCCAGCGGTATTCAAGATCGAGCGTATCCGTTTCTTCCAATTTTCGAAGTTGCTCTTTAACGACAGCCAGATCGTCCGGATGCGTTTGCTGTTCCCAGAATCCCGGTACGGCGACAAATTGACTGGACGGAAAACCGGTAATGGCCGCCACATTGTCGCTCATCCATACTGCCGCATACGGACTGGGAATTTCTGCGCTGTAAATGACGACGGGGAGAGTTTTCAGAATTTCTGACTGCCGGCGTTCCAGTTCGCGTTCTTTTAATTCCGCCCGCTTGCGCTCGGTAATATCGCGTACGACGACGCACAAAGCTTCTCTTCCCATGTAACGGATAACATTGACGCTGACTTCCACATCGACGACACTGCCGTCTTTGCGGCGGTGTTTCCGTTCCTTAATCGACCGCTTATTGTTGTTGATGATGGACTGTACATATCGGTCAATATCGCCGCGCTCATGAGCCACAATATCATAAATAGTCAGTTGTTGCATTTCGTCGTGCGCGTATCCGAGCATCTGTTCGTAGGCCGCATTGCTTACCAGCACCGAACGGGATTGCAGATCGTATAAAATGATCCCGTCGCTGATTTGCTCCACCACGGCGCGGAAGCGCTCCTCGCTGTCCTGCAGGGCTTCGCGGGAAAGCCGCAGGGACTGTGTCCGCTCCTCCACCCGTTGTTCCAGCTCGGTATTGGCCTGCCGCAGCAACGATTCCGTGCGCCGCAAACGGCGGATGTAAACATACAACAGGCTTTCCAGTATGAGCATTAACACAAAAATCAATGCGACGGGAATCTGGCTGATCCGGATCGACTGATTCCAGCGGCCGGCATGGATATCCATACCGAGCACGTACCGCAGGGTTGCCGTACGATCCGCTACCGGTACAAAGGCCGATATAAACGTGCCCCACTGATCCGTATAGGGCCCGGCAGTGCGCCCTTCGCCGCTCTGAAAAACACGGAAAAGCTCTTCCGGCGCCTCGCTGTATACCGTGCCGGGCACCGCGAAATCGGGGGAATCCTCGGGCGTGGTGTCCCATAAAAAATAAATTTTTCCCTGATCGATCTTCATAATATAGATCCAGGCCAATTCGGGATCGATACGCTGCATCCGGATTAACCCGTCGCGGATCGCCCGCCAGTCCGGGTTTTTCAGATCATCCGCCGAATGCGTCAATCGGATGGCAGAAATATCCGATACCGATTCGGCAATCAACCTGGCCGTATTCAACAAGTCCTGGCGGTACCGGCTGTCCATATACTGCCCCGCAAGAAAAACCACAGCCATTCCTGTAACCGCGGTCAGCAGGATAATACACGTAAAGAAAAAATGCGTTCGGAGCGTCATTAATAGGGATGGTCGCATAACCCGGTGATTGGCTTTACCTTTTATTTTTTTCTTATCAGAGGAATATCTTTCAAAGTATTTTTGCCTTTAAAATTAAATTTATTTTTTATTGCGTTAAAATGCAAGGTTGTTTATTTATACAGAATGCCATACCGGTATGGGTTATGCGGATGTTCACTTTTTTTTACAAACTGAGGTAACCGCCATGATAAAAAAATTCAAAGTCGGCCATGAAGATAAAATCGCCATCAAGGACTTCGACCCGGACGAAACGCTGGATTATAAGTCGCCGGACGACGCCCGCGAGGACTTTAAAAACCTGAATCTTAAGATGATCGATTTGCAGGAACTGCTCTACGCGGAGAAGAAACGCTCCCTGCTGATCATTTTCCAGGCCATGGACGCCGGCGGCAAGGACGGCACCATTAAACATGTGATGCGCGGGCTGAATCCGCAGAGCTGCACTGTTTACAGTTTCAAGGCGCCCACCGACGAGGAAAAAGCGCACGATTTCCTGTGGCGCGTGCACAAACAAGTGCCCGCGCACGGTATGATCGGCATCTTCAACCGTTCCCACTACGAAGAGGTTCTTATCACGCGCGTGCACCAATGGATTGACGACGATACGGCCAAACACCGTTTCAAACGCATTAATGAATTCGAGGAACTGCTGTCGGAAAATAATGTCACGATTTTAAAGTTTTTTCTGCATATATCTAAAGACGAACAACGCAAGCGGCTTCAGGAACGGCTCGACGATAAGGAAAAACACTGGAAGTTCGATCCGGCTGACATCAAGGAGCGCGCGCTCTGGCACGATTACCAGAAAGCCTATGAGGATGTGTTTAACCATTGCAGCACGAAACACGCGCCATGGTACATTATCCCGTCGAACAAGAAATGGTTCCGCAACCTCGCGGTCGCCAAAATCATCGTCCAGCGCATGGAAGAACTTGACATGAAATACCCGAAACCGACGTATGACATTCACGCCATCAAGGAAATTCCGGAGTAAGCCGCTACGTCGCCGTATCGTCCTAAAGCACAGGCACCGCAAATATTTTTTAAGGAGTTCAAAAACATGCACCGGCTCTTCATGGCAATGATCTGTATGCCTTTCTTTCATTCGTTGGCTTTGGCGCAGGAAAAAACGCCGATCACGCTCGACTGGCTTTTCTCGCGGGAGTACGCCGCGCTGACCGCTTTACCGACTGTCCAATGGACATCGGACGGTTCGCTGATTATTTACGACATCCGTCAACCCGCCCCGGACAGGATTTTTGAAGTCTATCATCCCGCCAAAAAAACGCGACGGTCATTATTCGACATGAAAGCCGCTGTGGAGCAGCTGAGGTTCTGGCTTGGCGACGACGCGCCCGTGGTCCTCCCGTGGCCCGTGGCCTTCAATGAGCCGTTAACCAAAGCGCTGTATGTTTTCCAGGACGACCTGTTTGTGCTCGATATCCCTTCTAATACGTTCCGGCGCATCACCCAAACGGATGCGGAAGAAAAATCCCCGCGTTTTGCGCCCGACGGCATGAAAATCGCCTATGTCCGTAACCATGATTTGTATGTCTATGATCTGGCCGGCAACCGCGAAATCCGGCTGACGCAGGACGGCAGCGAAACGATCCTCAACGGTACGCTCTCATGGATTTACTGGGAGGAGATTTTCGACCGGGAAGACACCGGTTACTGGTGGTCGCCGGACTCGCGCTCGATCGCGTTCCTGCAGGCGGATGAGGCTCCCGTGGCGGTGACACGCTGGATTGACATCCGCCCGGTAATCCCGAAGGAAATCCTTCAGCGCTATCCCAAAGCCGGCGGCGCCAATCCGAAAGTCCGGGTCGGCGTGGCGGACGTCGCTTCCCAATCGGTTTTCTGGCTGCGTTACGATACCGCCGGCTGCGAATATGTAGTGCGCGTGAACTGGCTGCCCGACAGCCGCCGCGTGGCGTTACAGACGCTGAACCGCGCGCAAACAACGCTGAAGCTGTTTTTCTCGGACGCCAGCGGCGGCCCTTCCCCGCTGATCCTTACGGAAACCGACAGCGCCTGGGTGGATCCGCATTACGATCTCGTTTTCCTGAAGGATGGCAAACATTTTCTGTGGACTTCCGAACGCACCGGTTTTAATCACATCTATCGCTACACCATGGACGGTGCGCCGGTTAACGCGGTAACCCGCGGCCCCTGGGCCGTACAGCCGCACCGGCGTAACGAGTCCATCGTAGCCGTCGACGAGAAAAAAGGGCTGGTGTATTTCACCGCGCTGGAAAAATCCGCCGTCGAACGGCACCTGTATCGCGTCGGCCTGGACGGCAAAAAACTGCAACGCCTCTCCGCCGAGACCGGCGTGCACGAAGTGTATTTCAGCCCGGATAATCAATACTACACCGATCGGTTTTCCTATTCGGCTATCCTGCCGGCGCTGGCTTTGCACAAAAATGACGGAACGCGGGTGGAATGGCTCGCGGAATCGCGCACGGCCGACTTGCAGAAATATCCATTGTCCTTCCCGGAATATTTCACGATCCCCGCCCGCGACAGTTTCCCGATGCCCGCGCTGATTTATAAGCCCGCCGGCTTTGACCCGAATAAAAAATATCCGCTCATTTTTTACGTGTACGGCGGGCCCTCCGCGCCGGCCGTGTCGCGCGGCTGGGACCGGTACATCTGGTACAATCAATTACTGCTGAACGAAGGCTACCTGGTCACCGTGGTGGACAACCGCAGCGCGACCGGCATCAGTAAAGCGCTCGCCGCCACCGTGCTTAAAAAACAGGCCAGCGACGGCGAACTGAACGATCTTCTTGACGCCGTGGCCTGGTACAAAAAACAATCATGGATCGACTCCTCACGGATCGGCATCTGGGGCGCCAGCGGCGGCGGTACGTTCACCCTGCTCGGCATGACCCGCTCCGACGCCTTCAAAGCCGGCATCGCCGTCGCCGCCGTAACGGACTGGAATTATTACGACACCAAATACGCCGAACGCACTATGAAAACCCCGACGGAAAATCCCGACGGCTACCGGTATACTTCTCTCCTGCAATACGCCAAAAACCTGCATGGCCGCCTGATGATCATTCACGGCACGTACGACGACAACGTCCATCCCCAGCAAATTTGGCTGTTTATTGACGAACTGATTAAAGTCAATAAAACCTTCGACTCAATGTTTTATCCGATGCGAAAGCACGGCGTCAGCGATCCGCCCGGACGGAAACATTATTACAAAACAATGATCGAGTTCTGGAAGAAGAATTTATAAATGATAGTTAGCGCAGATTCTATATTTTAAACAACGCCACAAATATATTCACATGAAATTCCCCCGCGCCGGTTAATGACGGATTGCCTTTCTCCGGATTATCCTTTCGCGTACCGTGATAGAAGCCGATGGGATAATATTCCATACTAAGACCGATTCGTTTATACGCCATAAACTGATATCCCACTCCAACCGTTTGTTTCCATACGCGGTCGTCAAATAAATTATGATTTTTACGATATAAATAGCTCAAATTTATTGACGCGTAAAATCGATGCGATTTGTAACTGTAAAAATCCCATTCCAAACCGCTATATGAAACCAGCGTAAGCGGTTCAACGGTTCTTTTTCCGATTCCGGTTTTCAACGGCTTTGTTGCACAAATATTTGCAACGACAGAATTACTCTATTCCAGCGTATTAGTCAGGCAACCACATAGCTTACCGGCATACCTGGCTTGGTAAATTTATTAAGAATGCTACCCATGATTTTCGCTTCAACCTTTTGTTGAGCTTCCTTTCGGTAAAATAATTTATCGCCGAATATGGTTTTTTTTCGGAACATAGCATTCTCACTTATGGATCGTTGGTGATAACCGACGGATTGCTTCCACTCTTTTCGATTGCAGTTTTGAATGTCCCGAATATTTTTATCGCGTGTATCGTGTAATCCCAAAACGGCGTCTACTCGGGGTGGAACCAGCACTCGAATGGTATCATCCAACTGCTCATAGACTTTCTTTTTATCATAAGCGCCATCGCCGATAAAGGCGTCCATCCGGTCTTTTATTGCGTCGGTTAAGGGTTTGACCTAATCGGCGTCATCAACATCGTTGTCGGTCAGGGACAGTTCATGAATCCAACCGGAGGGATCGACGCAAAGATGGCGCTTTTTCCATGTTCGACGCTTGGAGTACCCATGTTTACGGACTTTCCATTCGCCCTCGCCAAAGACTTTTAATCCGGTGGAATCAAGGATCGCCGTAATTTTTTCCGGTTTGGGGGATGCCGGCCAACTCAACGTAAGGTTTCCTGCCCGTCGCGAAATGGTCGTATAATCGGGTACGGGTAAAGCAATGCCCATCCTTTTAAATAAGGAACTTACAAATCCTTCTAACTGTCGCAGACGCAGGTGGAAAGTCTTTTGAATCAGGAGGATGACTTTGATGGCCGTATCGGAATATTGTTTTTGACGACCGGGCTTGTCTTCGGGAAAGGCTTTCCATGCGGCCATGGCTTGGGGTTCGATATACAGATCCATAGAGCCCCGCTGCACTAAGGCCCGGTGATAGTCGCTCCCGTTTTTGATGCGGTATTTGTTTTTCGGTTGGGTCGGGTTTTGATTTTGTTCTTGCTTTTTCATAATAATATCCGTATATATATAGCATATATATGCTATTATACAACAAAAAGGAGCCTTATGGTCAAGTCCAATCTTCAAAAAAAGAAACGTATCGAGGCCATTAAACAGACCTTGATGTCCCTAAATGATTTTCGCCCCGGGACGCTCTCCAAACAATACATCGAACGAAATCAAAAACGATACGCATACTATCAATTGAGTTATACCCATAAAATGAAAAGCCGAACCCGATACATTCCGCCCCAATCGGTGAAAATCATTCAAAAAGAAATCCGAAACTACAAATTATTCAAAAAATTGATTCAACAATGGATCGATCTGTCTATTCAAGCCTCGGACGACAGAATGAAGACCACTAAAATAGTAAAATGATTTAAAGATTTATGCAACAAAGCCGCGAAAAACTATTGTTGTTTTTATTCAAACATTTCCATCCCGCACAGCACGGCCATGCGCAACAACGGGAACATAATCTCATGATGGCCGGTGAGTGCGTACCCGGCGCCGGTGCCCAGCGTGGGCCGGCGCACCACGTTTTCCGTAGGGCGGTAATGCTGGATCATATCCATGTTGACGGTGGTGATGCCGTTCAGCGGATAGCCGAGGTTGCGCGCGACGGACACCGCCTTGACGAATATTTCCGGCATGACCACGGCCGAGCCGAGATTAATCCAGACGCCGCCGTCCAGCCGGCAAACGATTGCCGTAAGCTTCCGGTAATCGTGGAACGTCACTGCTCCCAGCGCCTTGCCGTCCGCGGTGGGATGCATATGAATGATATCCGTGCCGAGCGCGACATGGACGGTCACTGGAATTTTTTGCGTGTACCCCGCGGCCAGGATACTGAAAGCGGCGTACGGATTCTTCTCCTCAACGATTAATTTCCCGATAGCTTCGCCGTAGCCGATTGGGTTATTCAGCCCGTAACGGGCGGCTGCATTGAGCGCGCGGCCGGTTTCTTCCGCCATGCCGAAACGACCGGTCTTGATTTCCTCGGCGACATCCTCGGAGGTTTCGCCGATCAGCGATATTTCGTAATCGTGAATCGCTCCGGAGCCGTTCATGGCTACCGCCGTGATTATGCCGCGCCGCATCAGGTCTATCACCAGCGGACTGAGGCCAACCTTGATGACATGGCCGCCCATGGCCAGCACGACCGGCCTCCCGCTCCGGCGCGCCTGCACAATCGCTTCGGCGACGGCTTTCAGATACCGGACAGCAAGAAAATCCGGAAGATGCTCCAAATATTTCTGAAAGGAGCGGTCCGGCAGCGCCGGTTGCGCGAAATTTTTTATATGAACTTTGTTTTTCCTTTCGCGTATCGGATAGTTTTTGATTTTTGAGAAATCGCACATATAAGCACCCGTAGGTTGGTTAAGAATAGTTGATGATCGGTAATATGATGATGAATTCCGCCCCGCGGCCAGGTTCGCTGTGAACCTCAATGGTACCGCGGTGCTTCTGGATAATGCCGTACGCTTCCGTCAGACCCAGCCCGCGTCCCATGCCGATCCGCCGGGTGGTAAAAAACGGATCGAATATCTTCGGCAGGATTTCCCGGCTCATCCCGATGCCGTTATCGCGGATTGTCACCCGAATCGCATCCGGCGCGGTCAACTGCGTCGTGATGAAGATCTGCCCATCGCCTCGTTTGACCTGATGGGCCGCCTCGGCGTCATGAATGGCCTGGACGGCGTTGATCAACAGATTGTACCAGCACAGGTTCAGTTCTTCCGCGTAACAGGCGAACCGGAGATGATCCAGCGCCGTATCCAACTGCTTTTCAAAGCGGATTTCCGGATGCTGTTTAAAAAACAAGTCCAGTACGGTATCCATTTCCTCATGCAGACGGACGTCTTTAAGACTCGACAGGTGCAGTTTAGAGAAGTTGCGGAGTTGTTCGACTATCGATTTAATTCGCTGGGTGCCCTGGATGGAAACCGCCACAGATTCCGCCATTTCATCCATCGCTTCGCAGGGTTCGTTGCCGGCATTGGCGCGGCGGCAATCATCAATCGTTTGCTTCATGAAATCCAGGTGGCCCTGTATAAACGCGACGGGATTGTTGATTTCATGCGCGATACCGGCGACCATTTCGCCGAGCGAAGCCATTTTACTGGCGTGGATCAGCTGCACCTGCGCCTGTTTCAGCTCCTGGGTTCGCGCTTCGACTTTATCTTCCAGTTCTGAGGAGCGTTTCTTAAGCCGGTACGTCCGCCAGTGTACGGAAGCGTACACCAAAGCCACGAGGCCCAGAATATACAGACTCCATGCCCACCATCGTTGCCAGAGCGGCGTGGGCACCGTGACCGTCAGGGAGGCGCCTTTGTCATTCCAGACGCCGTCGTTGTTCGCCGCAATGACCCGGAAAACATAATCGCCGGGCGGCAGATTGGTGTACTGTACGGATCGGGCGTTAGACGGTTCGCTCCATGCCCGGTCATATCCTTCCAGCTGATAACGGAACATAACGTTCTCAGGATACAGCAGGCTGAGCGCCGTAAAATAGAGCGTCAGCCGCCGGGCGCCGTAGGGCATTTCGAATGCCTGCGGACGGTCTGTAACCACGTTATCCACGACGGCCTGTTCGATGTAAACCGGGGGTATCAGGGAATTAATCGCCATCGTGTTCGGATCAATTTTAACCACGCCCTGTATGGTGGGAAACCACAGCGACCCATCGGGCATTTTCAGCGCTTTGGATGTGGCGGTGCCCTCTGCCTCCCGCAGACCATCCTTACGCGTAAGCAAATGATAATCTACCTCGCCGGAACGGCCGTCCAGATAGGCGTTTAAACTGGCTTTGGAAATTCTCAGCAGGCCGGTCGACGTGTGACACCAGAAATTGCCGCGGCCGTCTTCCAGAATATCAAACGGGGAATCCGCGGGAAAATTTTCGCGCTGGGTCCAGTAACCAAATCCGCCGTCTTTATACCGCGCGATGCCGCCGTTAAGGGCAATCCAGGCTGTCCCCGTGGAATCGAAATAAATTTGAAAAACAATCTCGCCCTTAAAGCCCGTCGGCTCATTATGCGTTTCGACGCCGCCATCCGGCCGGATAAGGCTCAGCCCGCCGCCGCTGGTGCCGATCCATAGATGACGCTGATAGTCTTCGCCAATGGACATAATGAAGTTGGAACCCAGTCCATTCTGTAATGCATACTGCCGGTCGATTTTACCGTTATTAATCCGGAACACCCCTTCTCCCCGGGTACCAAACCAGATATGGCCTTCCGAATCCTCGAAGACAACGCGGATACGGTCGTCCTTGAGCCCCGTCAGGCGGGACATCCAGTTTTCCTTTCCGTTTTTTTCAATCTTCAGCAGGCCGCCGTAAGTTCCAACCCAGATATTTCCCTTCGAATCTTTTATCATGTGCCGTATCCGGCGGCTGATAAGATTCTGCCGTACCGGAAACGGCCGGATATTCCCGTCCCGGATTCTATCGATGAGCCCGTCGTCGAAACCCACTAATACGGTAGCGCTGTCCAGCGCGCATAGGGCGTTGGCTACTTTTCCTCGAAAACCTTCATGCATGGAAAAATGCGTAAGCCGGGTATCCTTAATCCGGTGCAGGCCGCCCCGGTAATCCGTAACCCAGAGACTGCCTTCGCGGTCAAAACACATGCTGAAGGCATAACGGATCGGCGATCCGTTGCGCGGCGTCAGAAACTCCGTATGCGTGCCGCCCGGATCCACGCGCACCACGCCTCCGGTCATGGCTGCCCATAAGTAGCCGGTATTATCCTCCACGACTTTGAAAAAATCATAACCGCGGGTCGACTCCAGCACATGCAGTACGGCGCCGTCCCACCGGCAGAGTCCCTGCGCGGTGGATATCCACAGGCGGTTTTTTGAATCCACGCTGACCGCGTTGACAATCTGGGACGGCAGTGGCTGTTGCAGCGGCAGTATGGAGTCGTTTTTAAGGTAAAAAACGCCGCGGCCTTCCGTGGAAAACCACAGCGTGCCGTCGCCTCCCTGCGCGATGCCGATAACCGTTGGATGGGTCTGTCCCGGCAGAACGTCATACCGGCGAAAGACACGGCGGTCATACCGGTAAATACCGTTATGCTGGGTGCCGAACCAGATGACGCCGTCCCGATCCACGAACGGTTTTTTGATGAACGGCACCTCGCCCGTGTCGGGACGATGCGCGGCGAAAACGCCGTCCTTATATGACACCAGTCCGCTGCCCTGCGTGCCGATCCACAGCGTGCCGTCGCGGTCTTCCGCAAGATCCTCGAAGATGTTGTTCTTCAGGAACGGAATCTTCCTTGAATTGAACAGCGTAAAACGCGCGCCGTCAAAACGTATCAGCCCGTTGAAACTGGTAATCCAGATATACCCGTCCGACGCCTGGGTAATGTATAACAGCCCGTTGGACGGCAGTCCGTCCTGATTATCCCAACTGTCAATGATGTACTGTGTGATTTTTTTCGCGGGATCAAAATGAGCCGGCTGATTCGTCTGCGCGCGCAGGAACAGTGACGGCATGATTATTAACCCGACGATTATAATTAATCGGCCCTGCATATTTTTTAATATCGAAATTTAATGATTGGATAGCAACAGGAAAATGGAAAAACATCCGGGCGCCTAATCGCGTTTGATCGAAACCCAAGCGCAAAGGCCGCAGAGAAGCAGTAAAACCACGCCCCCTTAGTCATGGTAAAACTCTTTGAGTACATTGAAATATTTCTTGCGGGCCCTATCATTTAAAAAAATTCTCACGCAGACACGGCTCGTTCGTTTTAGAAATATCGGGTGATTTCCCGTAAATCGTTCTGAATTCAGACGTTGAACAATTTATGAATAACTTGTTGTTGAATGCAGGGTTGTATTTATGGGAAAGTCTTTTATTCCGATACTCTATTGGGTAAGGTGAAGATTTTTGTGTAAATGGGGTTAATAAATGGTAAGTCAGAAGACTATCCAATACACGCTGAAGGTCAGACTCATGATATACCACACGCTCGCTCAGGATTTTTGTACGCTGGTAAACGAGGACCAGACGTCCGGACACAGGCAGGTTATGTGGAGCGGCAAGAACAACGCGGTGCCGACCGGATTGTACCTATACCGCATCGTGGCGTGCGATTTTGTGAAATCGCAGAAGAGGATGCCCGTGAAATAAAAATTATCATTTTCTTGTCTCGGGAAAGCCCCCTCCCAAGGGGCGCCTTTTTTGTATTGCTCGCGGAGGCGTAAAACCGCATGACCGGTTTCCCTGCAACGGCATAAACACGGTGCGCCTTTTTGCCGGGGACATGCTGTATAATCAATTTTTTTTAATGCGAACGCGCCGGTTACAGGCCGCGCAAAATAACGGCAATACCTTTACGGTTCTATGCGCCACAATTTCACGGTCTGATCGTTGCTGCAACTGGCGAGGATCTTACCGGTCGGGTCAAAGCGGATTTTTGAAACGTATTCCTGATGTCCCTTAAATCGGGCGATACGCTTCCCGCTGGCTATATCATAAATCGCCGCGACCGACCGGTCCTGCCACCAGGATAACGCAACGGCCAGATAACGGGAATCCGGATTTACGAGCAGATAATCCCCGGCGTAAATATCACTGGCGGCGCTGATTTTCTTCGTTCTGCCGGTAGCGATAGGCACCTGATATACTGTACGATCGGATAAATAAATTACATGTTTCAAATCCGGGCTGATTGTCGCATACTGAATGTACGAATCAAAGTCAAATATTAACCTTTTAATTTATATCTGAGAATATTTACAGTTTTTAAAAGCTATTTGAGAATATTTAAAAACGCTAATATTTTTAAAAATCACAACTTACATAAAATAATTTTCGACAGCCGGATCGGATAATCGAAGCGCAAAGGGACAAATTTGAACTTTTCTTGAACGTAGATATTAAAGTTATAAATCATCGAGTTGAACAAAATATTTTTAAAAAACCGTCATATTCTCAAATAAATATTAACTCGTAGTCTGGTATCTGAAATTCGGATAAATTACTCCGACGATCCGGTATAATTTTGTGATATTATCGGTGTAAATATCTTTAAAAATTTTATTTTCGCTTACCAGCCGGAAGCCGTTGCTTTCGCGGTACACATATTTTACGGCCCGGGTCAGCTGATCGGCTTCTTCCCATTCGATCACATAGGTCAGACCATCCTTGCGTGGAGACTGATCCTGGCACTCGCGAATGATCAAGATATCGCCGTCGTAAAAAAGATTTTCCATGCTGGCGCCGGTGACCTGGACGGCGATGCAATTTTTAAATTGCTTAAAAGGCAGAACTAGCGGATCCAGCACTTCCGGCTGATCGTAGATAGACGTATGCCCGGCCGGAACCATGCCTACAATTTTAATTTCATGTCTTTCTGATTTTTGTGTGTCAAAGAAATAATCAATAGAAATACCGCAGGAATCGGCAATTTTTTGTAATTGTTCGATTTTTGGCGTTCTTCCCTGCTCATAGCGCACCAATGCAGCGTCGCTAATGCCCGTTTTTTTTGAAAATTCCTTAAAAGTCAGATTTCCTCTGACTTTTTTAATTTTTTCTTTTAAATCCACGTATTGTTTTTTAATTACTTACTACCATTCGGTAATGTTATCTAAAAAAAACTCTTGACTTTACTACCGTTTGGTAGTATATTTAAACCGTAAAAATTAAACTTAATATAAGGCTTAAAAGTTTAAAAAGCAAATAAGGAAACGCATGGACAAAAGAATAAAAGAATTGAAGAAAAAAATGATTGATTATGGTATCAAGCCAAAGGATCTGGTGGATCATTTCGATTGGAGCTGGACTTATGTTTCCGAGCTGCTGAATAGTAAAAATTACGTGACCGATGAGCAGTTGGCCATGATTTCAAACACTTTGCCTTTAATCAAAGAATCCAAAAAAGAAAAGGTCGTTGCTTAGGAGGCATTTATGAAATGGATCGAGATTAAATTAGCGGCTGAGTTAATGGGTATGGACTATCACGCCATTTATCGTTCTGTCGAGCGGAAAAATGTAATAAAACGGGAAAGAAACGGACGGATCGAACTGCAGGTGAAAAGCCTGCTGGATTATTACAGCGAATACAAAGAGATATTCAACCGGATGTGCATTGAGAAAGGCATATTTCGGTATCATTCCAAATCCGGCAAGGATAAGATGTACAAATCCGTGGTGGATCCCACGAAGATGATGTCTAAGCGGGATATTATAGAGATCGCCGTGCGGCAATGCATGCAGGCGCCAACGGAAGGCGACAAGATCGCCATCTGCGATATGCTGAAAGCGGAATTCCCAGGATGCAAGGGACTGGACCATAAGACGATTTACAAACGTCTGCAGAAAGCGCGGTTCATCGGATTCGACGGCGCGTCCGGGCGTAAAATGCGCTGCGATAAAGGAACCCGGCGGGAGAATTACCGCGACATGGCCGAACTTAAAAACATGTTCCTGAAATACTTCATTTCCCAGGGTAAAGGCGCGGAGAATGACCAGGTGGGCGGGAACATGAGCGAAGCGTACCGCCTGACCATCTGGAATTACTGCCGGGAAAAAGGTCATAAAGTGCAGGACTGGAAGAATCACCGCATGCTGAAAGAGGACGCCGAAAAACTGCTTGGCTACAAGCTGCCGGCCTATCATTATTTCGTCGGCATGGTCCACAAACAGGGCATCGTTAAAGCCGCGCGGATGAAGCGCTGGCAATACAACGAATACATGACCAAGGTACTGCCGATGCACAACTTTGACCGCTGGAGGCAGTGGGGATTTATGGATGTCTGGGAGTCAGACAACCATAAACTGCACGAGAATGCGAAGATCGCCCTGGTGGACGGCGACAAAGCCGTTGAAAAGACGGTACAGATGGTCGGCTGGATGGAGGGCAAGACCGGATTCATGATGCGGTTCGATCTCCATTTCAATTCGATAAATTCCAACAAATTCTGTTTATCGCTAATGAAAATCGTGGAGCAATACGGCCGCCCGAACAGTTATTTTCTCCTGGATCACGGAATGGAAAACAAGAACGAACGCGCCGAAAACAGCATTTTGCGTCTCTACGATTTATCAGAATTAAATGAGAATCCGGAGGTCATCCGCCGCGCCAAAGGGTACCACGGCTGGCAAAAAGCGATTGAAGGATTGTGGCGCCAGTTTGTGTCTTATCTGAAGGATTCACCCGGGTATTCCGGAGGCGACCGCATCAGTTCGCCGAAAACACAGCTCGGCACGAAGCCGGTGGCGGCCGTGCATACGATGCAGGAACTGCACCAGTTAACCGCGCAAATCTGGGAGGCTTACAATCACGAAGTGATCGAAATCGACGTCCGGTATTTATCTCCTGTCAGCATCGAAGATATGAGAAATGAAGGCCAGGGCGTGCGGCAGATAAGTGAGTATGTGTATAAAATACGCCGGATCGACATATTTAACTGCTTCATGAAGAAGCATTACAAGCGGGTTTACAGCGAAGATTACCTGACCATGCTGTTCGGCGTGCCGGATCATGTGAAGGTGAGCCATGCCGGCGTGCACAAGACGTTTTTCGGCGAGAAATTCCTGTACCTGCCATCATCCACTAACGCCATGGCCCTGCTGGATTACTACGGCCGGGATGTGGAAGTCCGATTCGACCCGACGAATGAATATACACTCTCGAAAATGTTCGTTTTTGACCCGGATAACGGCCGGTTCATCACTACCGTTTACAGCGACTTACTGCGCGGATACAACAAGGACCAGGCCGAGCAGTACGCGAAGATGAAAGCGAAGATCAACCGGATCCTGCGCGAGTTCAACGAGGAATTCGCAACGGTGAACGTGCTGAAGGACCGGCTGGAAATGGCCCTGCAGGACAAGACGGAAATTACCGACCAGGTGAAGGGCAAGATCATCCATTTCAACCCGGACATGCACCGGTTCAGCGAAGAGCGCGACCGAGAGGAAGAGGCCGTGATGGAAATGGAAGTCCTGCGCAACGAAGCCGATGAAATGGAGTGGATCCACAGCCATCAGGAAGGCGGATGGATCAATACCACCACCGGCGAATTCAGAACCGAAGATCCCACAATTAACCAATATGTTTAACAACCCAATTTAAGGAGAACATCATGGGTGAAGCCGCATTGAAAGTCAGCACGACGACTCAGAAAAGCCGTCAGAAATTAACCAAGGAAGCCTTCGCAGAACTCGCCGACGACATGGAGGACATGAAGCGCGAATATAACAAGAAGCTGCTCAAGCTGGACGACATGAACCGCGAGCGAAAGGAACGCAACCGCGCCATCCGTGCGATCAAGGAACAGGTCACGGACCTGCGGGCGCAAATCAGCTACATCAACCGAAAACTTCAGCAGTAAGAGGTGCGGAATGGCCATTACCGTAAACGTGAAAAAAGGTGATCTACGCAAGGCATTGAACAGAATGCAGGACGCCATTTACCGCACCCGCCTGCTGGAGCGTTACCGCGAGCATCAGTATTATGAAAAGCCGAGCTTACGGCGCAGAAAGGAACACTCACGGGCGGTATTCCGGGGGCGGTGCAGAAACCGTGAAATAATGGAATATTTAAACAGGTGAAGTATGGGCTTATTTTCAAAGAAAAAACAGACCACGTTGTATCAGAAACCTCTGATGTATGTGAATGATAAAGAAAACACCGTTGTAATACATTTAAGCGAAAGCGCAATCCGTAAGATTTTACAAGCGAAAAAAGTTGATTATTCATTCACATTTACGGTTTCCAATTAACCAAGAAAGAAACGAATGACTGACGCGAAATTAAAAATCCTGGTAAAGCAGGCCGTTGACCTGGACCGTGAGATCGAGGAAAAGCAGGCCAAGCTGAAAGAAATCAAATCCACGTTGGTGGCCGAAGCCTACAGCCGGCCGGAAGAGCACACCGAAACCGACGGCGGAGGTTCTTCATGGACCGCCGAAGGATCGGACGGCTGTATATGCCGCGTATCCTTCCCGGCCGAAACGCTGAAGGACAAGATATCCGGCGAAGGCAAGGCGATCGATAAGATCAAGGAAGCGGCCGGCAAGTTTTTCACCAAGCTGTTCCTGCCGTCCGTGAGCTACACGCTGGTGCCGAATTTCCGCGACGAGGCGAAGCTGCTGCTCGGCGCGGCGTCCAACAAGCTGATCAAGCTATGCCAGAAGGAATCCAGCCCGCGCGTATCCTTTGAAACGGCGGACAAAAATTAGCCATACTCTCCCGGCCTGCCCCGGCGGTTCAGTTCTTTCCTCTGGTCGCCGGGCGGGCTTTTAAAAAAGAAACGCATGGAGCGAACGTTGAGCCAGAACAAACAATTTCATTTACTCGTCGACCGTAACGGTCTGACCGATGACGAAAAGAAAGCCATAGTATCCAAACACACCTTCGGGCGTACCGAACATTCGCACGAAATGCAGATCGAGGAAATGAACTCGGCCATCGGCGAGCTGAAGCAGGAACGGTATAAGGCGATCAGGAAATACATGCCGGTAATCGGGCTGTGCTGTCACAGGATCGGCTGGGTCGTGAAAACCGCCAAAGGTAACGAGATCGATTACGCCCACCTAAACAATTACGTGAAAAGCCATTATCACCGGGATTCTTACGCGCAACTGTCAAACACCCAGCTGGACAAGCTGATCATTTCACTTAAACAAATCGCAAAATCAAAAGGGATTTTACTCTGATGTCAATTTTTATTGCCGAAACATTTACGCATGACCGCGACGGAGCGGCCCGGCTGAACAAGGAAATGCGCGAGGAAGCAGCTGGACTGATCAACATCGCCCCGAAAGCCTCGTCAAAAATTAACGATCCGGAACCGCAGAAATATTTTCTCTGGATACAAATTGTGGATCCGGATTACAAACGCATCATCGAATCTCAATTAGGATGTACATTATCATGGCGGAAATTGAACTGACAACATTTAAGCAGCTGCTGGGCGAGCGCGAGAAGATCACGCAGATCCTCAAGTACGTGCACGCGCATCCGCTATTTGGCAAGAGCCAGCCCGGCTTCACGTATGAATACATAAAGAAGCTGAACATGAAAGGCTACGGGCTGGATGATATATACGACAAGCTTCTAAAAATGGACCTCTACTGGACGGACTCCTCGCGCCGCAAGACCCGCAAGGACTGGCGCAAGGTCCTGGTGGACCAGCTGATCCGGCTTGAGCAATACCGGAATTACAAGGAAAAGGCCAAAGCGCTGGACGGCAAGCGCAAGACCGCGCCGGCGCCGTATCAGGAGCCCAAGTCCTGCAAGCGCTGCGGGAAGGACAAGGAAGAATCCGAGCTGATGCTGGGCGGCGTCTGTATCGACTGTTACACCTCTAAACCATAGGGCCTATGAACTTAAAGAACATGATGTCCGATAACATAAAGGAACGCTTATCCTTCTCACAAAAAGCGAAAATAAGGTTTTTACTGGTCATGATCCTACTGGTCACATTTGAACATTCCTACACCGTGCTGAATTATTTCAGCAAGTCCGCTTGGGGCTCGCTGTCCACCGCCGGATTCGTGATCTGGCTGGACCTGATGATGTTTTTCTCGCTCCTGCTGATCGAGAACCGCGGGAATAACCTGCGTTTCTGGTTCGGCTGGTTCATATTCATTATAATCGTGCTAATCTCCGGCCTGCTGAATATCTATTACATGTGGCGGAACAGCCCAGACGAGTTTACGGCCATCATGTCGCAGGTGCTCAGCATCAGCGTCGGCGGAGTGGCTCCGCTAGGGATCGTGTTCCTCGGCATGGTGAACGCCACGGCGGACCATCATATTATTGCCGCTCAGGTGCACCGGATTAAGGAATCGGAACGGGACGAGCGCAAGGCCGAACCGCAGGCGCCGCGTCCGCAGGTGTCATCCAAGAAGCAGACCAAGCAGGAACGCAATCAATTAATATTCGACCTGAAAGCTCAGGGCGTAAATAACAGCGAGATCGGACGGCGCATAGGCATATCCCGGCGGACCGTGATCACCGTGCTGAAAGGACATAACTAATGCGCTGCCCAAGATGCAAAAATTACCAGTACCGCACCATCCGCTCTGAGAAATTTTCTCAAACCCGTATCCGTAAACTGCGCTGTGAAGCCTGCGGGAAATGTTGGCAAACCGAAGAGCGTTTTGACCAGCGGCACAACACGATAGTAATCAAGGTGGACCGTTCCCATTACAAGTACAACCGGCGCACCCGGCTGATCATGCCTCACGGCCCCACGTTCGAGACCATCGAGGCCAAGATCGGCTATAAACTTCCGGAGCAACATGAACTCTTCGGGTAAACTATATATCAACAGCCTCACCGGGTTGTTTAAACGGGTGAACGCCGACAACATTGAAAAAATGACGTTCATCATGGGTGAGATGTTCCGCTCCTATGTGCTCGCCACGAGCCAGTTCCCGGAACTGAAGAAAAAACGGGCGTACCTGGCTTCCATTAACCCGAATAATTTCATTTTAATGTTCGACGAGAATCTGCCGGACAAAGCGAGCCTGTATGAAAGACGCAACTAATATGCTTACCGGACAAATGGCGATTAAGCTCCTTAAGAGCCTGAAACTGAAATGTGAATGCGGGAATTTATATGAATTCAGGGTATGCCCGGACTGCGGCGGTATCGGGTTCAACGCGAAGACGTATGTCAACTGCGAACGGTGCGGCGGATACGGCATTCTCAAATACTGTCCTCAACAATGCAAGAAGAATTAGTAAGGAGACCTATGTCAAAAGGAACGATCAACAAAGCGATACTGATCGGCCGGATGGGCAAGGATGTGGACATGAAGTACACGTCCTCCGGTGTGCCGATCGCCAACTTCAGCGTGGCCACCAACGAGACCTGGCGCGACGAGCAGGGCAACGAGAAATCCGTAACCGACTGGCACAACATCGTGGCGTGGCGCAAGCTGGCCGAGATATGCGCCCAGTACCTGAAGAAGGGCTCGCAGGTCTATGTGGAGGGCAAGCTCCGCACCCGCAGCTGGGAGAAGGACGGCGTGAAACATTACATGACCGAGATCATCGCCGAATCGATACAGATGATCGGCGACAAGAAGGAAGAAGCCGCGCCGCCGCTAGAACGGACCGTGGACGTACCAAACCTGAACTAAGACGATTTGCCATTTTAAAGGAACCGCATGATGCAAAAATACAAACAAACCTCCGGCGTGCTGAGCGGCCTGTACCAATGGACCGCCATCTGCCCGGTATGCGAAAAAACCTCCGACTGGCGGGGCATGTTCGATACTAAGCATATTTATAAATGTCCCCACTGCCGGTGGGATTTCCAGGTCAGCAAGCTGTATGACAAGGAAGGAAGCGAGGTACAATGAAAGACCAAACCCTTATCCGCCTGGTTTACGCCGCCGTGCTGGTCATCGCTTACGGCATGGCCGTGCTGTGTTACAAACTCATTAATTATTTATTTTAGGAGCCGTATGGAACTGATAATATTTTACGCGATGATCACGGCGGTCTGCTATTTCGATCCGCTGTGCGACGCCCGCACCAGCGGGCCGGCGTATTTCAGGTACAGCAAAAGCCTGGACCGCGTATTGTCCCTATTTCGCTGGCTGTACCGCCGGGAATGGCGCGACAGCTACCACCAGATCTGCTGGCACTGGCTGAAGTGGTTCCGCTTTTACACGCCGTTCATCGCTTACGTCATCGCCTGCCGCATTGGCTGGATCGATTGCCTGCTGGGCGCCGCTTACGCCCACCTCCTGTGGCGGTGGACCTATGATTATTACACGAAAGCGCGGGTGAAATAATGGGCAGCTTTAAATGGACACGCGAGGACGACGATACCATGCGCAGACTGTATCCGTGTACAGATACCAAGTGGCTGGCCGGTTATTTAGGACGGACCATAGATTCGTTATACGGCCGCGCGGATCGGCTCGGCCTTAACAAGGATCCTCTTTATCTGCTCATCCAGAACATATCTCTCGGTGTGAAATTGAAGGATTCCGGCAAGGGGACGCAGTTTAGAAAAGGGCACGCTTCCTGGAACAAAGGGAGGAAAGGATATTGCGTGCCCGGATCCGAGAAAGGCTGGTTCAAGAAAGGCCATTTGCCGCAGAATACCAAATTTGACGGCGCCATATCGCTCCGGTACTGTCATAGCGGTCACCGCAAAGAAAAGAAACGCGGGTATTATTACATCCGATTATCAAAAGCGAACTGGAAAGAACTGCATGTGTACCTGTGGGAACAGCAGTACGGCCCCGTGCCGAAGGGCATGAACGTGGTATTCAAAGACGGCAATTCGCTGAACTGCATCATTGAGAACCTGGAGCTGATAACTCGGCAGGAACACATGGCGCGGTCCCGGAACAGCGACGAATACATCGCCATGCGGATCGCCAACAAAGGCACCAAAGGAAAAGGACAATACAACAGAAAAATATACGACCTGGCTTTCGGCAACAAGGCATTGCTTGAGGTCCAGCGCCGTCAGTTTCAACTTAACCGGTTAATCAAGGAGTCGCGATGAAAAGCTACAATCACATGATAGGCCGCCTGTACATGCACAACATGCGCGAGGTGCTTATCGAAGGCGTCCGTCCCACCGAGGACGGGCTTTACGTTCAGTTTCTGATCAAAAACAAATGGGTCACCGTCAACCCGAAGGACGTCGCCAGGGAATTCCTTCCAATCGAGGGCCCGGTGGAACACGAGCGCTCGCTAGCTACGCTGAAGGAACTCATGGCGTCCAACCGTCAGCTCACGGATCTGAGTTCCGTCCTGCTGAATAACATCAGGAAGATGGAAGCCAGCCCGAACTACATCGGTCAGGCCAAAGAGATCAACGAGCACGCCAAGACGCTGATCGACATGGAGCGCCTCCGGCTGGAAATGATCAAAATAGTTAGAGAGAGATAGCATGGAAATAGAGCACTCAGCTACCGTCAAAGGGCAGTTTGCCTATTATCTGGACGAATGGGAAAAGAAAGTCATCGCCCGGAGCCTGGAAGGGCAGGTCAAGAAGCGCACCCGCCGCATCGAGGCGATCTACCGGTATCCTGATAACGACGGCTCCGCCAAGTACCAGATGAAGATTGACGCGCTGGACAGGGAACGGCAGGCGATTGAGAAGATAATCTCGGAGTTCGGCAAATGAAAATCACCCGCGTAAAAACCACCATCTGGTACGAGATCAAACACGGCGGCATGATTTATAACGTGCGCAAGTTTGCGGCCAAGGGCGAAAACGGCCTGCCGGTGAACGATATCACCATTTATCACGGAGATAAGCAGGTCGTCGATTTCGGCCTGACCCGCATCATAACCGCAGCGCTCCTGCTGCATGAAGGGATGTGAACGTGAGCTCGGAACAAATGAAATTGGATTTCGAGCCGAGTCCGGCCCAGATATGTATGATGTGTCACTTCTCATCCGAATGCGAAGGCTGTTGTGAAAAATGTTCCGATCAATGTAATCACGCCCAGCTCTGCGGATTAGAACAGCCGGCGAACGAACAGACCGAAAGACTCAACGCCTGGATCAACATTATTAATTCAAATGAAATGTTCAGTCATTTAAAGAGGTACATGAAATGAAACTGTATAAGGTCACGCTTAAGGGATTAAAATCCTCAATAACCGGCGTAAATCTTGGATACAGTTATGTATTGGCAGACGATCCGTCGGAGGCTTATAATAAACTAAAGAAATTTATAGAAGACAGGAATCTTGGGTTCGAGCACGAAAGAGAAATGGAAAAGATTGAATTGCCGGCTGACTCTTATGAATACAACAATACAGGGCATATTATTATCCTGAATTAACGTGATTTATCCTGGAGAAAAATAAGATGAAAAAGAAAACACTAAGCGATATCGCTCGCAAGTTCAAATCCGACATGCAGAAGACAGCCAACAAAGATGGCGTCACGATCAGCATATCCAGTCCGTCATTCAAAAATGGGAAAGAAATAATAATCGCCGAACCGTGCAATCATAAAAAATCAAAACTCGGTTATGTCGCCCATCTCAAATATCTGGACGAGCGGTATAAAAAGGGCGACGAACAGAAGCAATGCCCGAAATGTAAAAAATGGTATTTTGACGATGAAATGTAGAAGTGAACTCTGAAGTAAATCCAATTTCATTTGTCCGAGTTGGAACGGAAAAGGAAAATATATGAACTGTAAATTTTGTGGATGTGAGTTAAGGAATACGGCGGATGATTACGTTCATGGATTTTGCTTTGAACACACAATACAGGGATACTATTTCGATACTAATACATGGCGCCCTGAGGATCCAAAAGGATGGATATGCCCCAAATGCAAGAAAGTATATTCCCCTTATATATATGAATGCGCCGAATGCAATGGTATTAAAATTGTAAAACAAGATACCGATTACGATGTAAGCAAGTGTGGCACCTAACACCAATTAGTTGAACCTGGTGCAACTAATTATTAAAAGATAAGGATTACTAAAATGTCCGATCAGAACCAAATCCCTCCGCCGCCGGTAACGACACTGCCGCCGGAACTGGCATTCAAAATGGAAGCCCAGCGCATCATTCAGCAGGTGCCGGCCCACGAACAGATCAAGCAGCCGTGCGAATGCGGCTACAACGAATTCTATTTTATTCTGCGCCAAAAGATCATCCCGGCTACGCATCCTAAGAATATTCTCAGATTGCCGATTAAAGTCCGTTACGAACTGCTCAAATGCACCGAGTGCGGAGCCATGTATTGGGCAGATACATTCAAAAAAGCCGATAAAGATACCGGCCTCATCTTAGATGGAATCCCTCCTGGGGATTCCATCTCTTAAAGAACCACATGAAAATCTCTTTAGAAAAACTCCTCAAGCTCGACACCGTCCGTGAGCAGGAAATCGCCAGGCTGATCAATTCCGCCGATAAAAACCTTACCGGTTTCATCGAGCGCTACAAGGCATTACTCATCGAGACGGCAGAGAGCGAAGACGATCTCAGGAAACTCGACAAGTTCATCCGTGACAACGCCGACAACGTCGCCGCCGAGATGATTAAGGAAGTCGTGCGCGAGTTTGATCAGGTCGCGCAGGTCGAGGATGACTTTTTCCGTGCGTTGCCGGTTGACCATGAGGCCAGCGCCGTCAGCTCGCAGGAAAAAGCCGCCGTGTTTCGCGGATTCATGCAAGGCATGCAGAGCAGTTTCCTCGAGATCAGCTACGCCCAGCGCGACATCATCCGCCGTGCGATCCGCAAGCAGATCAGCGCCGGGCTGGATCAGCAGGAACTCCAGCGGTCCTTCGTAGACGCCGGCAGCAAGCTTCAGCAGTATTCCTACACGCTCGCCCACACCACCCTCTCCGGCGTGTCGCAGAACTATTCCAACCTATCCGCCGACAAGGCCGGGCTCGACTATGCCTGGTACTGCGGCACCCTCACGCCGTCCACCCGCCCGTTCTGCAAAGAAAGGCTTGATAAAGTGTACCGACTTGATGATATTGACGCCATGTCCAACGGCCAGATCGAACCCGTCATCACCTATTGCGGCGGTTACAACTGCCGCCACCGATGGGTTCACGTCAACCCGGAATGGGACCGCAGGTTTAAGAAGAAAGTGCAGTAAATTAATCAACTCAGATGGAATCCCTCCCGGGGATTCCATCTCTTAATAAAACGGAGGTTACCATGAAAACGTATCTCGTTCTCGCCATCGCGCTGTTGCTTAACGTAACATCGCTGAACGCGCAGGATAAGAATCCTGCCTGGTCCGGAACATTATCAATGGTTGTTCCCGGTCTTGGCCATATTTACAACGGAGATATAGGCAAAGGGTGTTACTTTGCCTTTTTTGAAACCGTTTACATCGCTGGTATGTATGGTGCTTACAACTGGAATGAACATGACAGGACTATGTTCCTCATGTCCGCCGGATTCGCGGCTTTTAAGATCAGCGACGTTTATTTTGCAATCAAAGGAGCAAAGAGAAGCGATGTCTCGATTTCTCTCGCGGCTGTCGGCAACCAACCTGCAGTCGGTTTATCTTTAAAGTTTTAGTCTCCGTTGAAAATAAGATGGAATCCCTTCATGGGATTCCATCTTTATCTCTGAAACCAGTTTAATATAATATCCTTCTCTCCAGCCGTCAGCCCCAAGAACTTCCTGAGCACCTTCCCCTTGCCCGCCCCGCTCAGATTATGCCAGTTCGCTTTTCGTATGCTGGCTTCTCTCGACTTGCCTGAAATATATCCGATCTCCGTCTCAAACCGTCCGATCGACGGCGTCCGGGTGATATTCACTTTCATGTCCTTCATCATATCACCGGTCAGTTGCAGGTCCACCACTCCGGAGTACCGGTTCATTACTTTTTTACGGTTTCTGGGTTTGGTCTGTCCCATCTTGAAACGCAGATATCCGGCGCTGTACTGCGCGAACGGCGCGTTATTCACGTCCACCCCGCGGTTCGTCCGCTCGTTGATGAACGCGATCGCCATGTTTGCCGCCTCGTTGAGCCGCTGCCGCGATGCGATCTGCCCCAGCACTTCCCTGAGTCTCTTATTTACAATTTCATGTGGTTCCATAACAGTCTGTCATTTCGAGCGTAGCGAGAAATCTTGTTTCCCTAAAACAACCCCGTCAGTTTCCCTTCTGTCTTCCTCAGCACTTCCTCCCCGTCTTTAGCCGCCGGAATTTTAAATCGCTTTTGCAGATGCGATACCGGTATCGGGCATCCCATCTCATACGCTTCCCGCAGGATCCGGATCTCCGATTCTAAGTCCGTCCAGTCCGGGAATCGGATCTCTAATCCCACCGTCGGGTCCGGCTGGGCAAAGTTTAACTTCAGAAGTCGCTGGATGAACTGCTCATTGATCACCTGCATGGCGAACCGGCCGTCGCTCAGCATCTTCTCGAACCGCACGCCGTTCAGAACCCGCACCGCCGCGTAACTGTGCGCGTCCTTCAGGTCGCTTGTGCCGGTCTGTCCTACAATGATAATGCTTTGCATCTTGTTGCTCTGCGTGATCAATGTATCGTAGGTGCTAATGGATCCGGATTTCTGCGCTTCCTGCAGGTCGATCTTGCAGTTCTCTGATATCACCGCGGCCATGTCCGTGCCCCAGCCCTGCACCGCTTCCGTCAGCTCATCGATCTCATCCTCCGATGCTGCTGAGTTGTATGTGCCGATACGCGCCGGCTGGGCCATCAGTTCGTTGAACGACGACCAATCCTGGACATTATAGTGCTTGATGATGCTGAAGAACGCGCACGCCGCGCCCAGACCTAAGCGGGTGAAGTTAACCGGCAGCTGCTTGTAGCTGGTGATGTTAAAGTCCGCCACGATCAGCCGGTTCTCCGCGTATTCTTTCAGCGGAATGTACTTGCCGGTTTCGTACTGGTACATCAGTATGTCCTTGATGGACATCGCCGTCTTCGCCTCGTCAACCGTCGCGGACCGGAACAGCGAGTTCTCGAACATGTCAATATGCGTCGGCATGATTTTACCGTTGATCATCTTCCACTCGTCCAGGTCGAGGATCCGGAATCCGTGATAAACGGAATCCAGTATCATCTCCACCAGGGTGTAGTAATCCACCATCTTCAGCGCCGCCTTGATGAAGTCCACCTGTGCCGTCTGCTCGCCGGTGATGGTGAACGGCAGGCCGAGTATGGCGTCCTTGCGCGTTTGCAGTTCCCCGGCCAGATGGCCGTCTAAGGTTTTGATGTCGTCAAGAATCTGGTAATAGTACAGCGGCCGGCCCAGTTCCGCTTCCGACCGAGCCGACTTCAGGTTGGCCGGAGTGATGTTCCATGCCGTGAATAGTTTATTCGTCCGCCGGGCGGGTGAATTTATCTTTAAAAGTTCCGAATGATTTGGCATAGGGGTCCTTTATAAAATGGTATCCCGCCAGGCTCGTCGCTTGGCGAGGCTTCGGTACATTCGCTGTTTGCCCTGCCGTATTTTGCCGGCCAGCAGGTGAAAGCATGAGGCGGCGGAATCCGGTCCGTCGTCCGGTTTCTTCGGGTAATTCGTGAACTGCTCGATCAGCCGCTTCATGTCCTGCGACAGCTCGCCGTTTCGTTTCACGAACCGCACGATGCCCGTCTCGATCGGCATGGACAGGGTTTCAATTCTCAACGGCTTCGGCGCCTGGAACCATTTGTCCCCGGCCACCCCGCTGATCATCAGGGGCTCTTTGCGTTCGCGGGCCACTTCTTTAAAATTGCCTAACAGCAGTTGCTGGCTCAGCGTGTCCTCGAACTTGGCGAACATCAGGTTCCACGCCTTCCATTTATTCACCATTTCGAACCACGCATGGCACATCGCGCTCACCGAGGTCTGCCGCACCCAGGCGTCCGTGATGTCATAGAACGCACCGTCGCTGGTGAATACGATGATCGCTTTGTAACAGGAAGTCTCGGACTTGCCGTAACCGGGATCTAGAAAGATGCCCACCTTGCGTTTGTCCTTTTCCTTTTCGATCTCGGAATAATCCACAAAGCTGAACCAGTCGTATTTAAAAATCTCGCCCGGTCTCAGTGGGTTCTGCTGCATTTCAGCTTCCCACCGAACCGTGCCAATCGTTGCCCGGATTTCCCGCAATACCTCGATAGGCATGCCGGCTTCCCATGTAGAATATTCGTTGCCGTCCGCGTCGGTCTCTATGGCCTTGTAAATATGCGTAAAGAACTTGCTGTTCGGAGCGGATTTAATCTCCTCTATAAATTGATTGCAGGCGCTGTCAAGGCTTAAATTGTTCCCTAGCCATACGATAACCCCTCCCAGCGTTACGGCGAGGTAGAACTCGGCGATCAGCCAGTCTAATTTCTTGGCACCCCGTTCCGGGTTGGCCGCGGATTCGCGGTCCTCAAAGTCGTCGATCTCGGCGTAATCCGGTCGCGGTGAAATGCCGCGCCCTTTCACGTTCACCGATATCGCTTTAAAAGATACGCCATTGGTCAGTCGTATATGCTTATTGGACCAGAACCGCTTGTCCGCCACGTCGCCGAAATCGTTTCGCAGGCGCGGGTTCAGTTCCAGCTCCAGCTTCGTCATCGCCAGTTCGTTCTCGCTGTCCTCTAAGTTCTCGCCCACCCGTATGCCGTTCCGTATTTCTTTGAACAGCATCTTCTTTATCCTCAGCCCTCTTATGATCTCAGACTTGCCCCATCCGCGCGGCCCGCATATCAGGTGCAGCTCATGGCCGCGCTTATGCGTCAGGGCCATTATCTCGTACTGGATCGGCCCGAATTCCTTATCGAATAAATCAGGGAAGTATTCCTTCAGGAAAAAAGCGTCGTCATTCCTCGCTGTTTCCTTACGAATCTTTTTATCTTTAATTGAGAATTGAGCCGGATTGAACACCTCGTTCAGATTCTCCAGCGCCGCCTTCCGCTCTTCCAATTCTCGTATTAAATGGGAATTTTCAATCATATTATCCGTAGCCACAGCCTTCAGGCTTTTAATCGTTGCGATTCAAACTCTAAAATTTCGAGCACCCGTTCTTCGGTGATATTCGGATCTAACCGTTTCGCCAGTGCGGTGATCAGTTGTATGTCCGGCTTGCGTATGTTATGCCGTACCCGCATGGTATTCTGTATCTTCGTTATGGCGTCCACGATCTTCAGAAGCTCCTTCGTGTCATTCTCCTTTTTGGCCTTGTCTAAGAGGTCCGCTTTCATGTCAAAGAGCTGTCGCTCGAACTCCGCTTCCGGGTCGGGCGTGTCATTGATATTCGTGAAGATCGGTTCTAATTTTTTCTCACGCTGGCCCCTGTTAATACCCCTGCGCAACAGCTTGAATATTTCATCCATATCGTACTTATCAAGTATACACAGAACGAACTGAGCTTCGGCGTGATCCGTGTCAGGGTGTGTAACGGGCATTTTGATCTTTACCGCCTGTAATCCCTTCCACGCCCAAGTAAATATGTTTCTTAAGGTTAGCTCGATATTTTCCTTGATATCAAGCTCCTGTTGAGTCGGTATATGTTGCTCGTTAGCATCGTTCATAATCACACTTCGTGGTTTTTTTCATAGTCGGTTTTTAATCGTATAACTTTCTCGTATTGGCTCACGGCCGACTGTAAAGGTTTTATATGTGAGTTTTCTTCATATTTCACACCCCCTTGTCCTTTATATATTACTTGCTTTCATACGCTACAAGATACTTCTAAAAAGTCAAATATCCTTAAATTAAAGTGATATAAGTACATATATCACTAGATCGTTTTTATTTTCTTGCCTTATAAGTTAAATTGAAGCGTGGCCAGATAATTGGCTTTAGAAAGAAAAAAATTTGAGTTATTGTTACGCGACCATAGCCGAAGGTTCCCCATCCGTTGAACAGCTTCTGGGTACAAACCAGACAGCCCGCCTGTCCGGTGACGAAGCCGGATCCACCATCGACACCGATGTCATTAATGCCGCCATCACCGACGCTCAGGCGATCGTGAATGGCTATTGCATGAAGAATTACGAGGTGCCGTTCGCGACCTGCCCGGAACTGATTAAAAAACTCACCCTCAACATAGCCGTGTATTATGTTTACGAGAACCGCGGGGCCGGCGCCAGCGATGCCGTCCGCCAGCGTTACGATGACTCCGTCAAGATCCTCGAGAACATTTCGTCCGGCAAGATCCAGCTGGGGGTCAACAATTCACTCATAATGCCGCGCACGCGCCCGTCCTCGAGCGCTCTGCAGGTCAAGGACAGATTGTTTTATCGTGACAGCACAAGTTAGTTCCATCATACAGCAGGAGATTATTGATTACCTGAAGGCCAGGACTTCCGTCACGGCCGTATGCAGGAACATTATCAAATACGACGGCCAGTTGAACGACAAAGCCAAAATCGCCGAGTTCGCCCTGACCCTGCCGGCTATCCTGGTATTCTACAACGACACCAATTACGACGTCAACGCGGAGGGAAACAGCAAGTACCGCATCGAGTCCGTGTATCAGGTACTTGTCTGTTCCAATAACATCGCCAGCCGGACGTCCAAAAATGACGAAGTTCTGGATCTGAAGGATCTGGTCATCAATGAGCTCACCGGCGCGGCCATCGATTTCACCATCAGTTCCGTAGATTACAAATTTAACATTGAAGTGCTTTCCGATACCATGATCACCCGCGACGCCGATCTCAGCGTCAACGGCATTGTCATCTCCGTCGTGGGCATGAGATAAAGCGAAAAGGAATAAAATGAATTACCGAATCTTAGACGACCGCATCACCGCCGAAGTATTTATCATGGGCGCCATCGGCGTCGAGGAGCTGACCGCCAAGGACTTTACCAATACCCTGCATGAGGCTGAGGCCGCTGGCGCTAAGCAGTTCATCCTGCGCATCAATTCCCCGGGCGGCGAGGTGTTCGAGGCCATCGGCATATTCAACGCACTGGCCGAGCGCGACGTTACCGTTTCCGTGGAGGGGCTGGCCGCGTCCTCCGCGTCGTTCATCGCCATGGCCGGCAAGCGGGTGAAGATGTTCGATAACTCCATGATGATGATCCACAATCCCTGGACGTTCGCCGCCGGCGACGCCAATTATTTCGAGAAGATTCAGGAAAACCTCGACATGATCAAGGGTATCATCATGAAAGCCTACGGCCGCACCGGGCTGTCCGAAAAGGAACTCACCAAAATGATGGACGAGGAGACCTGGCTCACTGCTCAGGAAGCGATGGATAAGAAGTTCATCGACGAGATCGTGCAAACTAACCAGCAGCCGCAGAGCAAAGCGGTGGCGGTTAAGCAATATTACAACTCCATTTTTAAGGAAACACGAAAGGCAAACAAAATGCTCAAAATTCAATCGGCTCTCAACCTGCCGGGAGCAAGCGAAGAAGCCCTCGTGGCTTCCATCGAGGCCATCAAAAAGGCCAAGAACGAAGTCGATGAGCAGATGAAAGCGATCAACGCCGACATCGAGAAACAGAAACAGCAACTCGCGGCCAAAGAGGAAGAGCTTAAAGCCATGAAGGCGAAACTCGAAGCCCTTGAAAAGGAAAAGAAAGACGCCGCCGAAAAACAGGAATCCGAACAGGCCGTCGCCATCCTGAACAAGGCCGTAGAGGACGGGAAGATTCTGCCTGCCGAGATCGACGTCACCTCCGAGGAAGGCAAGAAAAAACGGCAGGCGTTCCTCGACCGAATCCGCATGAACCCCAAAGTGGTGGACCTCATGCCCGTCATAGGCACTAAGATGACCGCCGGCAAGTCGCCGTCATCAGGTAATTCGCCGGTCAACGTCCCGCGTGAGGCGCAGGAGCTGGTCGCCGAAAAATCCAAACTCGGCATCCGCATGAGCTTCACCGACGCCGTCTCCGAAATTATGAAAAAGCACGGTCTGAAGTAAAGACGGACTATGCCCGTCTTATGTAAGGTAAAAAACATAAACTAAAAATAAGAAAGAACCCAAATGAGTATCCCTCTTTTAACCAAAGGCTATCTGGGCGGAGCCACGGTAAACAAATACCGCATGGTCAAGTTCTCAGCGGCCAATACCGTCATCCAGGCGACGGCAGAAACCGATGCGATCATCGGCGTCTGCGGTGAACTCGACATCACTTCCGGGGCCATGGGCGACGTCATCCTTGCCGGTATCGCGGAGGTGGAATCCTATGATACCATCACCCGCGGCGATCTGGTCACTTCCGATTCCGTCGGACGTGCGGTCAAAGTCACTGATACGATGATCGCTTCCGTCACCATTCATTACCTCGGCATCGCTCTGGAATCCTCCGTCGCCGGCGACATCTTCCAGGTGCTGGTAGTGCCGGGCAAATTGTCCAAGCTCGACGGCATTGAAGCAACGGCCGCCGAAGTCAACACGTTGCACGATGTCACCGCTGGTACGGTTACCGCTTCCAAGGCTCTGGTTTGCGGTGCCAACAAAAATCTCAATACATTGACCATTGCTGACGGCGGTCTGTGTCTCGGCTCCGGCGCGGGCACGGCCATCGCCGCCACCGCCGCTGAAATCAACCGCGCCTGCGATGTGTCCGCCAGGCTGGTAAATTGCACGGCTTCTACGCTGACATTGTCCGAAGCGACCCATGACGGAAAGATTGTTACCCTTAACCGTGCCGCCGGTATCGCTGTTACACTTCCGGCCGCTACTGGAAGCGGAGCGAAATTCCGGTTGTTCGTCGGCACAACGGTCACCAGCAATACCACGACCATCAAAGTGGCGGATGCTTCCACCACAATGGTTGGATTCGCCGCCGTTTACCAGGATGGTGGCAATACGGCTTTGATGATCGAAGCGGGCGGTACGGATGACACGATCACGCTTGACGGTTCCACCACCGGTGGTATCATCGGCGACATGATCGAACTGATCGACATCGCCACTAATCTGTGGTTTGTCGACGTCAAGATCAGCGCGACCGGCACCGAAGCCTCTCCGTTCAGCGCAACCGTCTCCTAATTTTAACCACTCAGATGGCATCCGTTTATCGGATGCCATCTTTTAAGAAAGACCAACAATGGCAAATCAATCCCCGTTCACCGTAAACCCCGAACTCGTAAATGTCGCGGTGGCGTATAAGAATGCCCGGTTCATCGCGGATGAAGTGTTCCCGCGCGTGCCGGTTTCAAAAGCCGAGTTCAAATACATGACCTATCCTGCCGGCGAAGGCATGACGCTTCCGGATACCCGCGTCGGCCGTAAGGGTAAGGTCAACAAAACCAGTTTCACCGGCGTCGAAGCGACCGGCTCCTGTCAGGACTACGGGCTGGAAGATGACATCCCGTATGATGACATCGCCAACGCGCCTGCCAATTACGATCCGCTGGGTCATTCAACCGAGTATCTCACGCATCTGATCCTCACCGATCGGGAAGTGCGTGCCGCCGCCGCCGCGTTCACGTATACAAACTACGGCTCCAGCAACCGCACCAATGTCGGCGCAGGAACCCGCTGGACGGCTACCGCCGGTACGCCCGTCGCTCAGATCCTGGCCGCCATCGATTCCTGCGTCATCCGCCCGAATTACGCGGTCATCGGCCGCGCCGCGTTCTCCATCCTGGCTCAGAATCAGGACATCATTGCCGCGGTCAACCGCAACTCAGGCACCAAGGGTATCGCTACACGCCGGGCCATCGCGGACCTGTTCGAGCTGGAAGATTTGTTTGTCGGCGAGAGTTTTTACAACACCGCGAAAAAGGGTCAGACCGTCACGCTCGCCCGCGCGTGGGGCAAGAGCATGCTGGTGTATTACCGCGAACCGCTGGCCGGAACCCGGCAGGGCGTGACCTTCGGGTACACCGCCCAGTTCGGCGAACGCGTGGCTCTCACCCGCGACAATCCCGAAATCGGATTGAAAGGCGGCATCACCATCCGTGTCGGCGAGTCCGTCACCGAGGTCATGACAGCCACCGATCTCTGCGGCCATCTGCTGTACGATGTGGTCGCCTAAACCGTCAACCTGGATGGCATCCCTTCACCGGGATGCCATCCTTAAATTAGTTATGCTGACCCGCTTAAATACGTTCCTCATCGGATTCACACTCGGCGCCATCCTCTTCGGATCGGTTGCCTGGTGGATCTACAAAGATGACCGTAAGACCAAGGCGGACTCAGCCAAGGAAACCATTGATGCGATACGCCTTCAGGAAGATCGTAAGGTTAAGGATGTCATGGACGGTATTGATCCTGACAAGCTTACTGACGATCAGCTGCTCGACCTCCTCGAGCGTTACGCGCAGGAATACCGCCGCTGGCACGAAAAATAAGCCGGCTAAGGAATATTATTTAGGCGATCGTAACTATCACGATCTCATGACCGACTGTCTCGACTGCTTCATCCGCGACAGCGTCAAGACCGCCATGCTCGATTCCGTAGTCATCGACTGCGGCATAAAAGCCGAGCGCAACCGAGTCATGGGCCGTTACGAAGGAGCTGGGGTCATCGCTGTAATAGTAATTGTCATCAAACTTCTCACTCTGTAACCGCAACCTTCAGGTTGCGCAATGAAGGATCGGATATGAAACTCATCACCCAGATATTAGTCATCACCCTGATCGCCGTCGCGGGCCTAGCCATTCTCAGTTTATTCTCCACCGGTGACTTCATCGGCGCCTTAAGCGATGTCGGGCTCAAGCTGTTTTTCCTGGCGACCAAGATGATCCTCTTCGCGCTGTTCCTGCTCATCATGGTTAAGTATCTGGATTTCGCCGAGGTATTTGAGAATGCGTCCAGGTCCACCGCTCACGGCCTTCGTGCCGTCGGCGCCGCCATCATCATACTGGCCTTCTCGATATTATTGATCGGCTATTAGATGGAATAGCTCCCGGCGATTCCATCTCTAACACGAAAGGATATTATGAAACGTTTACTCATCACCATGATCTTAACAATCATGTTTACCGGAAGGGTATGGGCGAGCGACGAATATGACCCGATCATCAGGGACGCGGTTCAGAAGTATCAGCCTGAACATTTTCCCGCCCTGGTGCATTGGTACAAGGCAAGGATTGAGGCCGAATCCCGGTTCGATCCCTATGCCGTGTCATACGTCGGCGCCCTGGGTTTGTGTCAGTTCATGCCTGCCACCGCGGAAGAATACGGTATCGACCCGCTCAATCCGGAAGAAGCGATCAACGCCATGGTATTATATACCATAGACATCGCTCAGTTCATCGAGATTGAGAAACTGTATCCGCTTAATTACAAGAATGCTCAGCTCTTTGTCGACGCAGCCTATAATTATGGCATGGGTCGCATACGGAGATTAGCCCGGACTTACAATTACAACTGGGATCTGATATACTGGAAACTGCCTCTGGAAACAAGGCTTTATGTCAACCGCATACAGCGATTCAAAAGGAACTACGAAACAAATATTTAACTGGTCCTTCACCTACTCCAGCGCGACTTAGCCTGCCGGGGTCTTAACCGGCTCCGGCAGACTAAATATGTAACCGCAACCTTTAGGTTGCGCATAAAACGAAAGAAATCGGTAATGCCTCCTGAAGATCAAAAACAACAACTAGAGTTCCTTGAAAAATTCGAGCGTCTAATCTTGACGTCCGAAAATACCGCCAAAAATCTGGACGAACTCAAACACGCCTTTCAGTCATTCAAAGCTATATTTTATCCCAAGCTAGAATGTCAGGGCAAAGACCTCGTACGCATTGAGTCAGATTTGAAAAACCTTAACAAAAGTTTTGATGCCCATTTAATTGAACACACTAAACAGGATCAGAAATCTACAAACAACTGGATGAAAACATTACAAACCGTGGGCATTATAATTTCCCTGCTCGGCGTCCTCGGATTGTACTTAAAATAACCCACGGATTCATCCGTGGGATTAAAACAAATTATGAACGTCACCTCCATCATACGCGACACGCAGAACACCTCCTCGATCCACCGGGCCGTCATGTCCGCCGGATCGTCCGTGTTCCGATCCACGGTCAACGTCTCCGGCGTTTACCGGGATGATCGCTTGCCGATCCCGGCAATACCCGAACTGGTCGCGCCCCTGGATCTGGCCGTAATATTATCCTCGCAGGAATTCTCTTGGGGTGCGGCGGATTACGCTACGGAATATCAGCTTCAGGTGGCCACCGATGAGACGTTCGATACGATGGTGGTAAATGAGACAATAGGGGAGACCAGTTATAACGCTACGGGGCTGACGAATGCTGTCCATTACTGGCGGGTTCGCGGTAAAAGAGATGAATTATATTCAGAATGGTCAACCGTTCAGTCGGTATATGTAATCACCATTCCTTCGCTCACGTCTCCCGACAATGAATCCTTCACCGCCGATACCACTCCGGAATTCCACTGGAGTGAAGTTCTTTATGCTTCATCTTATGATATAGAAATTGCGACGGATATTAATTTTACAAATGTAATAGAATTCGGAAATGCAGATGAATATTATCTTTCGGATGGTCTCGATAATGGCACGTATTACTGGCGTGTGCGAAGCGTAGTCGGGGAACTGGCCACCGCATGGTCGTCCGTCTGGTCCGTAACCGTCCAGTCATTGACCGTGCCGGTGCTCACCTCTCCAACGGACGCATCCTACACGGCCGATACCACTCCTGAATTCACCTGGGGCGCCGTCTCGGGCGCCACGGCTTATGACATATTGATCGCCCGTGATTCCGGTTTTACCGATATTGTCGTCTCCGCCTCTCCGGAGACTAACAGTTACATGCCTTCCGCGTTATCCAATGATGTCTATTACTGGAAGGTCCGCGCCAAGAACCTTACCGGTCAGACGGAATATTCCTCTGTCTGGTCCGTAACCGTCCTAACGGTGCCGGCTCTTACTTCGCCCGACGATTCCTCTTACACCGCCGATACCACTCCGGACTTCACCTGGTCAGCCATCGAAGGTGCGTCCGCGTATGACATCGACATAGCGACTGACACAGGATTCGCGAACATTGTTCAAACGTCCTCTCCGGCTACCAATTCCTATACGGCTACCGCGCTCGGCAACGATGTTTATTACTGGCGCGTTCGTGCTAAGAACGGCGCCGTCACAACTTCTTACGCTGCATATAGAACAGTCACCGTTATTACAGTGCCTATACTATTAAGTCCTGAAACAGACGAAGCGGTAAATATTACAACCCAATTTGATTGGGAGCCTGTTGAGGGAGCGGCAAATTATGATATACAAATATCATTAAATTCAGATTATTCTTCTCCGCTAATAGATACCACCATATCCGATGCGGGTTACGAATATAACTTATGTTACGGTGGAATCACTTATTATTGGCGTGTCAGATCGAAAAACGGAGCCATAGTTTCCGATTGGTCCGGCGATTACTGTCACGGAGTAACCTATTTTAAGAATATTACCGTAACCGGAACTACAGCCGGGGCACAAACCGATTATTCTATACCAATTACCCTCCACTACGGTGCCGGCTCGGATACGGCGACTGATATTTATCTTAACGGAAAATGCAAGAGTGATTTTAGTGATTTGGTGTTCAGGAATTCAGGCGGTGATGTAATTCAACACTATAAATGGGATATGGTGCCATACGATTATTGTGTGGTTTACTTCAAAGCAGACACCATCCCCGCAAGTCCAGATACGGTTGTGTTTAAAATGCAATATGGTACAACGTTGTCCGACACATCTACGGATAGTGCAGTGGGGTTTGCGGATAATGGATTAACCGGTGTACCAACTGATAAATGGGACGTATTAACGGGAAGCGGCGTAGTAACTCCAGATACGTTTATATATGACTCCGACATTCAATCATCGTGGTATGAAAACAGTACATATTATCACGGCCCGGCGGGAACGTTTTCAATGTGGAATAACCCGCAGGCGGTATATAATGCTGATGCAGACAGAACTTATATTGTATATCCGATTCCTTATTATTCCTCAATAAATATTGTTAGCAAATTTTATTATGGAATAACCTATTACGACCATACAATAGGACGTTGGTATCGTCCTAAAACGATAGGTGAAATATCTACGACAGATGCGCATGCCAACCCGGCTTTATGCGTATTGCGAAGTGGCACGATAGTGGTGGGGTATGGTGGTATATCTTCAAAGATAAAAACGGCTGTATCGGATGAGCCTAATAATATCGGGGCGTTTACAGCTGGGGCAGACAGTACTAACAATGGCGTATATCCAACATTATTTGAACCGTCGTCTGGGAATCTATGCTTATTCTACAATTCCTCTCCGGCGCAGGATTATCTTTATATGCAAAAATCATCCGATGAGGCGTCTTCGTGGGGGTCTCCAACAGGAATAATTTTTGCTGGTACTGGATATTGGGCATACTGTAAAATATATGCTGACCCCAATACTTCGCCGAACAAAATCCATATATTCTGGACGCCTTATAAAACAACGGTACCAACCGGTAGATATAATATATACCATGTTTATTCGGACGATGGCGGCGTAAGCTGGAAAAACTCTTCCGGGATAACCCAAACTCTTCCCGTAGATACTACGAAATCAACAAAGGTATTAGACAGCGGAACGGACGAAGTAATGATTTCGGATATAGCTACGGACACAAATGGAAATGTATATTGTTTATGTTCACAGGGCAGCGGAACAACATGGCAAGCTAAAGTAATAAAAGTAACATCGGCCGGGGTAGTAACCACAGCGAACGTCGTATCTCATGACCATCAGTTTGATATTGGGTGTATTATTAACCGCAGTGGAGGAAATCTTTCAGTTTATTTTCCATCAGTTGCCGTTCAAGCTAATGAAGACGGTGGGGATATTGATGAGTATCGGTCTTCAGATTCGGGCGCATCGTGGGCATATTACAGGCATGTAACCACGGGCTCGACATGGTCACACAATCATATTAAACCGGTTTATAATAACCAACCCGCATTAAGATGTATATGGTCGTATGGAGACAGCACGCCGGCCGCTACGGATAAGCGGTCTTATTTGTGGTGGGCTGGAGATAGCACGACAGGCGATACAATTCATTATCATAAAATGATTTATATGCGTTATAATGGCTCTAATTCATCAATTATACGCGCGAAATCCGGTTCTTTACAAAACGCAATAGTTACCGCCAAAATCAGGGGGTGGGTTGAAAATTCTAACAATATATGGATTGGATTAAGGGGGCAGGCTTCGGGAGACTGTTACAATGGGCGAGCTTATCATGTCACAAACATCTATTATAGACTAACATATCCTGCAACATATACAAGTATCACAACGCCAGCACCAGTTCCATCGTCATCACAAACATTTAATTGGGGCACGTGGGGGTTAAGTGTAGTCGGAAGTAGTATTACATTTTTGTTTGATGGCACGCCAAAAGCCAGCGTTACAGATACCAATATAACAAACGCAGGATATGCGATGGCAAGGGTTTATGATTGTGCATTACAGATGTTAGACCCATTGGTACGCAAATATGTTAACCCTGAGCCGACTATTACGGCTATAAGCGCAGAATGGGAAGAATAAATGTCAGATATAACCAAAACCTGGGTCGAAGGAGAAATCTTCACTTTAAAAGTCAGCGTCGGCAAATACGATGAGTCCGCCGGCACTATAGCCTACGGGACCAGCAACGTCAACCTCACCGACAAAGACATTTACGTGGACATCTTCGCTATCAATTCCGAAACGCCGGTACTTCAGAAGAATCGGGTCAGCGGAGCCACCACCACAGGCATCACGCTGGACGAGGATTCGGCGACTAAGTCCAATCTCCTGATCGCATTCTCCGCGTCCGATTACACCACGTTCACCTGCGGCGGCAAATCATCAAAACTATTCGAGATCCGCATCCGGATCAAATCATCCACCACTTACGAATATTCCGTCTTTCCGTACATCAGCACCAGCGGCGAGGCGACAAGGCTATACGTTAAACTTATAGAAAAATTACCATAATTCGACAAACTTCAGTTCGTCGCTTAGAAAGAAAGAAAATCATGGCAATCTCAAAAGCAAAAACCTACATCATCGCCGATAAGTGCGCCGTCACCATGCGTGAAACCGGCGTCGGCGGTTTCCTCGAAGTCGGTTATACCAAAGGCGAATCCCAGATCATCGCTACACCCGTCATGATTGATCTGGAAAACGGTCAGCATCAGACTGGCGTCGAGATTGAGGGCAAGTTCATCCTCGTCCAGTTCACCGAAGCCGTTAAGGATGAGATCAAGGCCTATGTCGGCAAGGATGTCGACATTAAGTTCACTGGCGGGGTCGCCACCATCGAATGCACGGCGTTCAACTTCGCCATGGGTGTCGAGGCCAAGTTCGACATGAAATCCGTACTCGGGTTCCCGTGTTCGTTCCACCGCTTCGCCAAATTAATCAGCACTGGCATTTCCATAACTCCTGCCTAATATAACCACTCAGATGGCATCCGTTTATCGGATGCCATATCTTAAGAAAGAATAAGATGTCAATCACCAAATCTCTCACCACAGTTTTTACCGACAAATGCGCAGTTACCATGTGCGCCGCGGACGGCACTCCGGCCACCGTCGGTTACACCAAGGGCGACACGATCGTCACGGTCGAGCCGGTATTCACCGAAATCGAGGGCGGTCGGCATCAGATCGGTTGCAACCTGTCCTGCAAGTTCTTCCTCATTCAGTTCCAGCATGTCACGCTCACAACCCTCGAGGCTATGTTGCCCGGGTTAGTCGATGCCGTATTCACCGGCGAGTCCAAGATCATCAGCATCACCGACGTGCATCTCAAGCTCGGCATGGAAGCCAAGATGAATCAGAAGGATGTGCTCGGCTTCCCCTGCGAGCTCCACGCCTTCGTCAAGGACGTCGACACCCAGCTGGTAATTAGTGAACCCGCTTAACCAACTCAGATGGCATCCGTTAATCGTATGCCATCTCTAAGAACTCATGAGCACCATCACTCTCACATCATCCAAGTCCTACGAGCAGATACTCGCCCTGCCAATGGACATCTACGTCCGCCGTTCCGACGCCGAGTACTTGGACGATACCCATGATAAATCCTTCGTCAATCTCGGCTACACCAGCCGCGGGTCCACTGTCGTCAACATCTCGCCGGTCATTGCCGATACCGAAGGCGGCGAACATGCTATCCTGTATAATGTGAAAGTGCGCACCGTTCTGGCTCAGGCCCATGCCGACATATTGACCATATTAAAAAACCTTAAAACCCGTGAAAATGTCGATGTACTGTATTATCATGAAGCCTTCTCCGAATCAAATTTTATACAACGCAACATGAGTCTTTACGTGGATGGCGATATCGATATTTCCGCGTCCAAAAATAGGGGAATTCCAGTCACTTTTACCGGTCAATTCTCAAATATTGATGATATATTCAAGCCGTCTTTGCAGACAATCAATATACCATTGGAATATTTTGTTTATCGAAATTCAATATTATTTAATTCTATGAATCCTTTTACCGGAGCCGATTTAAATGATTTTAAAATATCGACGAATGTCGGCGTCCGTTCGGGTTATTTAGATGATTCTTCCGACAATTCCTCTCAGCTTGGGTTTTCATTACAATCCTCCGCGTTTATTATATCAGCGGAGATTGTTATAACCTCCCTCTCCGGTCGTGAAATTGGTTTCGCTTTGAATCATAATAATACATTCGGCAGTATGTATTTGGTTCATAATGGCAAGGTAAATATTTACAGTTCAAAAACAAATGTTGCACCGTCTTTACAAACCTCATTCAATCTGATTCACAATACGGCAACGGAATCATTTACGTTAAGCATGAAGGTAACCGGCACTACTGTGGATATTTATGATAATACGACTCTGATCGGGAGTTATACATTAACCAATCCGAATTCATATGGTTATTACGTAGGCCTGGCAATCAAAGATAATGACGGAAACGGTTCGGAATCTAATACGTTAGGTAATTTTAATTATCAATCCGATCTGTTCCTTCCAGAATATCTTATGGCTGATGAATACGAGCATTATACTGAAGTTGATTATGTTGATTTAATAACACCTCCTTAATATGGCAATTACAAGAATAAATGACGACTTAGAGTTTACCGTAGGTTCCTGCGAAGTGCCGGAATCTGGCCTCACGGGATTCGACGCCGCGCCCAACCGCATACTCGTGTCCGGCGTTGGCGCCTGGTTGTATTCCGGCTTCGATGTCTATCCATTCCGCTTTGGCCGCTTCAGTATTCAGCTTGCGTGGCAAAGCCATTCGGGATGCGATGATGTAGGCTTGTTTTTACAGAACGGGAATTCAGGTTATACTAATCGGTTAAACATGCCCGTTTACAACGGTCTGATAAAAAAGCCTTCGGGATCTACTACGGCGCTGGCTTCAACGACCAATAACACGGCGCACACATTCTATCTCATCGTCGAGGACCGTTACATCACCGTTTATCAGGGCACGTCCCGGTTGTTTACCGAAGCCGTACCATCCGATTTCTTCGCCGCCGGCTCCGACGTGCTGTACAAGATCGGTTTCCAGGCCTGTTATGTTAATAATTACAAGACGGCAAATAAATACGCGTTCGCTGATAAATTATATTACAAAGGACTAAGTCTCTAAGCTCAAATCAGATGGCATCCATTACGGATGCCATCTCTAAAACGAAGGACCCGCACCATGAACTACAAAACCTACACCATCTCCGGCAAGCGCGTCATCCACCGTCCGCTCTCGCCCATGCAGCTCATCCGCCTCGCCGCCATCATCACCGAACTTCAGCATCAGATGGCCCAGATGGCATCTGTGCATCAGATGCCATCTTTAGACGACGATTCCGTCGACATGACCGTTATCTACCAAGTACTCAATGACCTCGAAACCAAAAAGCCCGAGCTCATCACCCGGCTCATCAATACCATCTTCATCGACGCCGACACCAACCGGCCGTGCTATTTAACCGATCGACTCACTCTGTCCGATTTTTATGAGATCGACCCGCCAACCTTCCTGGAGGTGGTCGCCGATTTTTTTACTTTAAACGATGCGTCGAAGACCTCGTCAATGATCTTAAGTCTGATGAAAGCGGTGACGAGTGCTACGAGCGCATCGCCGGAGTTGTTGAAAAACGAAACCGCAATGCCGAAAGCGAGCGCGAATGGATAGAGTTCATCCTCACCGCCGCCGACCTCGACGTCACCAAATACGAGCAGGTCTCCTTCACGCCGATGGATGTATTATTAATAAAATTGAAACTGGCAAAACAAAAATATCACCCGTAGCCGCGTTCTTCATGGTGAACGGTAGGCGCAACATTCATTTTACGGGATTAAGATAGAAATTTATGGCCGATAACCTCACATTCAAGCTCATCCTCGACGGCAAGGAATTCCTCGCCACCGCCAACCTCGGCGAAGAAGCCATGCGTAAACTAGGTAAAACCGTTACCGGGACCGCAACACAATCATCCGGGGGTTTCCGTGATATGGCCGCCGCCTGGGCGCAGATTACAACCGGTATTAATCAGGGCATACAACTGGCAAATCAGTTTGCTTCAGTCGTTTCTAAACCGATAAAAGCCGCAGCGCAATTTGAATCGTATGAAATGGCCTTAACGGTTATGATGGGCTCGGCTGAAAAAGCAAAAGAACGTCTGCAGGAACTGCAGCAGTTCGCCGCTACCACGCCATTCACGCTTCCGCAGGTAGTGGAAGCGGGGAATCAATTGCAAGCCATGGGCCGTTATTCATTGGATACTCTTCGGATGCTTGGTGATCTGGCCAGTGCGTCACAAAAACCATTCGAGCAAGTTCTTGGTGCCTATGCTAAACTTGTGAGTGGACAAAAAGGCATAGCCATAGACATGTTTCGGGATCTGCTGATAACCTCGGATGACTGGGCGAGAGCCACGGCGGCCAAATTCAGCAAATCCGGAGAGATAATGACGACGGCTGAGCAAATGGCTGATGCTTTACCGAAGATTGTTGCGGCCAAAGGATTTGCGGGTATGATGCAGGAACAGGCCAAGACATTCAACGGCATGGTATCCAATCTCGAAGATGGTATCAAAAAGCTTGAAGCCACCGTAGGCGAGGGGTTGCTTCCCGCCACAAAAGCGGGGGTTTCAGAATTAACCAATGTTGTGAATAAGTTAAATACGGCGCTGTCCGATACATCAGAATCTTTCAAGATATTTTATACTTATATGGATGAGGATAAGCGTAACAAGATGAAAGAATGGGCGGATACCTTTTTTGAAATTGATGAATTTATAGGAAAATATGTGCCGTTTCTGACACCTATGAAATGGCGTAAATGGGGTAAGGACGCGCTGGAAGGTTTTTCCGAAGGCGCTCGGAAGTCTTGGCTTGAATCAATGGACAAACTTCCTGCTGAGGAAGCGGTAAAAAAATTATCGGCCCGCATCAGAGCGGAAGGGAAAAAAGAGGATACGGCATCATTATTAGTCAAGCGTCTGGAGGATCTTCGTTATTCTACGGAGTACATGAATAATGAGGGACTTAAGAAAGTTTATGAAAACGGATTAAGAGCGATGCAGGGCTTGGTTGCTTTGGAGGAATCAACTGATAAGATATCTAAAACTTTTGAAAAAACTACAGAAAAAGTAAAAAATTTCAATGAAGAAGCGTTTTTGCTTTACAAACTCCAGCGTGAACGTATCGCTATGTGGGATGAAGAGCGCAGCAATATGGAGAAGATCATTGATCCGGCTATTGAGGGCATCCTTGATGATCAAGCGGACACGTCTGCGTTTGATGAAATAACCGACAAGAGAGTAAGAGCGGAAATCGACGCGAATGAAAGAATAAAACAATTATCGCGTGAAACCGCCAACTTTATCGCCGACGGCTTCTCCTCCGCCATCATTCAGGGCCTCGACACCGGCAAGCTTTCCTTCAAAAGCTTCCTCATTTCCATCCGAAACATGATCATCCAGTCCGGCATCCGCCAGCTCTTCACCGCTCTGTTCAGTGTTGGTCCCGGCGGTTCGGCCGGCTTCCTCACTGGCTTCGGCAGATTGCTCGGCTTCGCCCGCGGCGGAATAATCGAAAAACCCGAGATCATTCTCGCCGGTGAAGAAGGCCCCGAGATCATCGCACCGGTGCAGGATTTCAGCCGGCTGGTATCTGATATAGTCGGCGCTGTATCCGGCGGATCGGTCAGCAACTTCTCCCGATCGCTTGCGTCTACTATAAACAATAATTCCAGGATGTACACCAGCTCATCATCATATAGCGATAATTCAGCGCTCGTCCGCGAACTTCAGATGCTCAGGATGGAACTTAAAGAAAAGAAAATGGCCGCCGTATTCGCCGGTGATTTTAAGGACGATCAACTATTCGAGCGCCATTTAATTGAAGGTAACAGAAGGACATTAAGAGATGGGATATAGGACGCTCTCGCTGACATCCAACTGTGTAGACTTTCTAAATGACAATACGGATTTAAAGTATGAGTTTGTCTTTAAGCGGGAATCAAATGACCCTTCCGATTATGAATTGCCTACAAAAGCAAAACTGGTAAATGATGGCGAGTTTACCATTTCTATGGAAGCCGATCGGAATCTGCTTTCAAAAATGTATTTTCCTCAGATTAATTTGAAAATTCTGGATGCCTTTCATCAGGATGGTACAGCCACTGGTGACGATGGATCCTTTAAGTCATTATTCTACTTTTTGACCAATATACATGATAACGATTATGAGTCAGCCACATATTGCGACTTATATATAAACGACGTGCAATATATGACGTATATCGTGGATAATAAAACCATTAAATACAGCATTGATGATTATATTCTGACATTTGATATCGTGCCAGCGGATAACTTCTCGAATTATCCGTTCAGGGTTGGTTCGGTGGCGCAGAATCCGCTTGGAATTACGGATTCTAGCGAAATTATTTATTATTTAATAGATATGCTCAAAAAATGTTTTAAATTAATTACCGGCAAAGAAATAATTGATCATGGGTCTGATAAAATTGACTATGTATTGAACGATCTGTTCGCTGTGGGTGATGGTCCGGCGACCGGCACCTTTGATGAAATATTAATTGATCAGAGTCTTAATGATACGCTCTATGGATCAGTGGCCGATGCTAATATTCCGGACGTCAAAACCTTCATGAGTCATATCGCCAATTTGTTTCAGTTCAAAATGGGATTTGATGAGTATTTAGAATCGTATTGTTATCCTAAAGTTAGGCTGAATGAACAGACCCTGATATCGTCCAGTTCCATCTTGGACATTAAATTGTCTTTCTATCAAAAAATGGTCGGTTCTTACGGCAATATAGACTGGGGTTATGTGACTCCGGATGAGGAAACGGCCGGCACGGTGACCTTCGATGACGCTGGCGCCATAAGCAACTCTGATGTCGTAAATCAGTTTTACAGCCATATGTTTTATTTCAATACATTGAAAGGTATCCAGGAATCGGATTTCTGGCTGAAACGCATAGAGGAAACGGTAACAATCTATACAGGGTGGGATAATATTAAGGCTTTTAAGGATGGAAGCACCTATTTAACGACCGATTCGGCCGTATCCTTTATGTGTGATTTTGACTGGCATCTGTTTTTAAATAAGATCGTGGCGGCCTGTACATTAAGATTAAAAGGTATATCCTGGAACATATTTGAAACTTACAAATTTAACTTTTACTTCGTGAATGGAACCCATTTGACATATATATTTGTTCCCACAAAAGTAACTAAGAATCCTAAGCGATATGAGACCAGCCTGGAAGGCTATGTCTTATCGATAGCGGACGATTCTACATGGAATTCGGCATGATATTCGGCACCGCAAAACCACGCATCTATTTGATCAACGGAGCCGGCGAAGCTGCGCTGACCTTGTCTCTCGGCGTATATCCCAATAAGCTTCTTCCGTCGTTTATCCCTGATCTTATCGAGCAGAGGGCCATAGATAATTCCCTCGCTGTTTTCAACCGCGGCTGGTGGATCAGCATAGAAGCGTATTTCCCATATGTCTCTGATACGGATTTCCGCACCCTGGTGGATATAATCAAGTATCAGTATGAATTTGATTCCGCCAATGGCTATGTCCAGTATTCCGCCAAGATTATGCCTCATACGGATTACGATGACTCGTTCCTTGGCTATATAACCACGCCCCTGGAAATTATAAACGAGTTTCACCAGCTCACTCATGGTATTAAATTTAAGTTCGAGGGTAGTGAGAAGCTGGATACCACTGATTTTTTAGACGAAGAGGCGTAAAAATGATATTCGGCACGTCAAAACCCAGAATCTGCCTGCTCAATGGCGCCGGTGAGGCCGACATTGAGCTCGTTCTGGCCAATTATCCGGGGAGGCTCACGCCTTCTTATATTCCGGATCTCATCAGGCACCGCTCTCAGGATAACACCCTGGCCATTTTCAACCGTGCCTGGCAGGTCGAGATCGACGTCTATTTGCCATACATCTCAGATTCCGATTACTGGGATCTGATCAGCATCATTAAAGCCCAGTACGACTTCGATCCGGACGAGAATTATGCCCAGAATTCGGTGTCATTACAGCCTCATTATACCGATTCCGATGAGTTATATTATGGTTATATAACCACCCCGATCGACTTACTGAACGAGTTTCATTTCCTTAACAACGGCGCCAAATTCACCTTTAAAGGAAAAACCGCCCTCACTTTGAATGCCTTCCTCATGTCTAGGCGCCCCAATGCCGTCTCCGGCCTCGCCGCCACAGAAATTGAAGACACTTATATAACATATACATGGACTGGTCCCACATCCGGTTATGATGGTTACATGGTCGTCACCAAGGCTGCATCAGCGCCCACTTCCGGCCCGGTGAATGGTACGGTTTATACCGTCGGCGGATCGATCGGCGGCGGCGCGGTAAAAAAATACGGCTCCGGCATGTCCATTTCCATCACTGGCCTGACCGCCGAAACCACCTATTATTCTCACTTTTACGCCTATAAAGGCACCGTTTATAACGTCGTTTATTCGGGTGTTTTAGAGGACCATCAGACCACCATTCCGTAAGTGTATTCTCAAATTAATATTGAAAAATGTTGCGTTTTAGTAATTTTTAAACGACTTTTCATCGTATATCATTCTCAAATAACGTTTTTTGTCACTCTCGTATTTTTATCAAAATATTAATATCTTGATTTGTTCCGGGTCGTCAGCGGGAATCAGTGTAATCCGGGTACCTTTGATTCTGTTTTCCGAATATTGAGTATTACACGCTATCATCATTTCGCCGTGCGGGCTGAACTGGATTTTATCCCAATAAATATTATTAATTTGGGTGAGTGCCACATTCGCGGTCAGGTTGTACCAAACCAGAGTCGAATCGAAGAAAAACGCAGCGTACAAGGCGCCCGAGGTTGTTTCTGCAAAGGCGCGAAAATGGCCGTAACAGTTGGTACAGAAGTTTCGCGATAACTCAGTACTCCGGTAATGCGCGGCCGGCATCAGACTGCCGGCTTCGAGCACATAAAAAGCGTACGATGTGCCGATGTATATCTGACTGCCGCTGCGGGCATAGTCAAAGTACAAAGGCTTTTCGTAAATATAGATATCGTTATTATTGGGTTTGCTTTCTTTAACCGGCGTTCGGGTCTCCAGGTCCCATTCTATAATTTTTTTGTAACCCAACGAAACCAACCGCTTTCCGCCCGGATGAAACGCCGCGTCCCAGACGTCACCGCGGTGCAGAATCAGGTCTTCATCGTCGAACAGCATATCGGTGACGGGACTGACGGGGTTGCCGTGTCCGCTGAACCATCCGCCCAGCGTCGCGATTTCACCCTCGCCGCGTTTCAGCGAGTTGCCATATTTCCATCCTGTCAAAATGAGCAGGACAGCGAGTGCCGCCGCCGAGCCGTACTTAATAATTTTTTGCGCCTTATGCTTTTTTGACGGACGGTATTTATAGATTTTTTTCAGCACCTCCCGGGTTGTTTTCGGCCGGAGTTCCGGATCCAACGCTATCATCGATTCCAGCAATTGCCGCATGAATTCCGGCAAGGGTCCGATGGATTCGATAATCGTCATGCTTTTCCCGCGGTAATCTTTATTCAGCAATCCGGCAAAGGCAATGAACGTCATGGCCAGAGCATACAAGTCGGCGGCGGGCGTAGCGGCGGATTCGGATGTTTGCTCCGGCGCGCGGTAGAAATCCTCTTCCGCGCTTCCCGTGCCTTCTCCGGAATGGACAGGACGGCATAGGCCGAAATCCATAAGGTACGCCGCATCCGACATCATGACTACCGACGAAGGCGACAGGCGGCCGTGGCAAATCGGTTCGAGCTTCGTGTGCAGATAATCCAGCGCTTCCAGCGCGGAAATAAAACCGTTAAACCACTGCTCCAGTGTGATCGGCGTTTTTTCGGCAATATATTCGGACAGATATTTACCCTCCCGGGCGAACTGCACCATCGCAAAATAATGACCGCCGGCGTTGCTCTTTACGACCGGTTTTGTCTCCGGTTCCTGGCCAAAAGTGTATTCCACAAAACGCGGCAAATATTTATGCTCGATGGCAATCAGCGCCGCAGCGGCTTTTTTAAGATGTTCGGTGCGCGCGCTTAACTGATCGGCGCGGATCGGATAGTAATAGAGGTGGTAGAAAAGACTGCCTTTTTTTGCAAGAAAAACCGTCCGTATAGTGTCGTGGGCCGTTTCGCGAATGATTTCATATTCGCCATAACGAAATGGAATAGCAGCCATAAGTCTTGATACCTGATCGTAAAGGTAATTATATAAATGTAAATAAATATATCAGGATTTTTAATAAATTCAAATGCGCAAAATATCATCCTGTTTTTCAGAAAGACGGACGCTTTTACCTGTTGCGAATTCCAAGATAAATGTCTAAATTATTATTGTATGGAACGTCCCGATATATTGCTTATTAATCCGTATATTTATGATTTTGCGGCGTATGATCTTTGGTTGCGGCCGCTGGGATTGCTGTATATTGCGGGCATGGTGCGCGCCTGCGGCGGCCGGCCGATATTGGTGGACTGCATGGACCGTTGGGATAACGACGTATTAAGACTCCAGAAACGTCCGGCGCCCAAATCAAAACTTTACGATGACGGGTATTTTTACAAGGCGCCTGTGGAAAAACCAGACGGATTCAGCCATGTTGGACGCCCCTATTACCGTTACGGTATGCCGCCGGAAATACTGCGGAACAAACTGGAGTCCATACAGATACATAATAAAATTCGTCTGATACTGATAACATCCGTAATGATTTACTGGTACCGGAGCGCGCAGGAAGTTATCAACCTTTGTCGGGAAATTTTTCCGGGCGTTGCCATTGTCCTGGGAGGCGCTTATGCGACGCTTTGCCGGGATCACGCCCGGCGGCATTCCGGGGCTGATTATATAGTTACCGGTGAAGGCGAACCCTTCATACGGGATTATATGCGCGAAACCTTCAGCGTTAACATCCCTGTTGCCGGCAGCGATACCGACGAAACGCCGAGACCGGCCTATGATTTGTACGAACGTCTCGGCCATGCGGCTTTGCTGACCTCGCGCGGATGCCCGTATCACTGTTCATTCTGCGCTTCCCGGACATTAAACCGGCGGTTTTACCAGCGCCAACCCGAACGCGTCGTTGATGAAATAGAATATTATGCGCGCGGATTACACATCCGGAATATGGCCTTCTACGACGACGCCTTGTTCTGGAATCCGGAACAACATATCAAACCAATTCTACGCATGATCATTGCACGAAAATTTAATGTAAATTTTCACACGCCCAATGGCCTTTTCCCGAAATACATTGATGACGAACTGGCAGATCTGATGATGAAAAGCGGATTGAAAACCCTGCGCCTCAGTTTTGAGTCCAGCGACCCTGCGCGGCAGGTAGCGATGGGCAAAGTCAGCAATACCGAACTCGCGCGCGCGCTCGACCGGCTGGAAAAAGCTGGTTTTCGGAGGAGTCATATTAAAGTCTATATTATGATGGGCCTGCCCGGACAAACGCGCCGGGAAGTTATCGACAGCGTGATGTACGTGCATAATCTTGGCGCTCCCATAAGTCTCTGCGCTTTCTCGCCCATCCCCGGCACCGCTGACTGGAAAACCGCCATTCAGCAGTACGGCTTCCCGGAAGATGAGCCGCTGCTGACAAATAAATCCGTGTTCCATGTTTTTAGCCCGGATTTCAGCCTCAAGGATTATCAAACGATGAAGGACATGGTTCGCGTTCTGAACGGGAAACTCCGCCCATCCGCAGAATTGAATTCAGATACAACGTATGTGCCCGAAGACGCAAAGGCCGCTGTATGCTGATTAAAAAACCGTCATACCGTATGGCGCATTTATTGTTATGCGCGTTTTTGTATGCCTTAGATGCTGATTTACAGGGACAGGATTACCAAAAAAAAATCAGCGAGCAGGAAGAGAATCTCAAACAGTTGCGAAATGAACTCAGCGAGTATCAGGGCCGTCTTCTGAATGAATCGCAGAAAGAAAAGAATGAACTGGACCGGCTCAACGACGCCAACCGGAAAATTTCGTTACTCAATAAGGTTCTGGGCGCGCTGGACCAGCAACAGCAGAACAATGCCGGCCGCATCCGGCAACTGGACCGTGGGCTGGCCGCAACAGAGGATGCGACGTCCAAACTAAAGCGGCTCATTGCCCGGCGGCTGGTTCAGATATACAAGCATCGCGACGAAAATCCGCTGGCTTTAGTGCTGACGTCGCAAAGCTTCACCCAGGCCTATGCCCGTTTGAAATACCTCCGTCTCATCGCTGAACAGGACCGAAAGGACCTGAACACGCTGCGGAATAAAATCCGGTTGTTAGAAGACCAGAAAACGAAAATACGGGAAGCCATGAGTTTCCAGCAAGCCATCATGAGGGAGCGCCAAAACGAAGTGCAGGCCATTCAGGGCGAACTGGTCAAACGCACCGGCGCGCTGAAAAAAATCCGCCGTGACAAATCCCTGCTGAAAACCCTGATTGATCAGCGGCGGGAAGACATCCAGAGTCTGCAGGCCATGATTGCCGAACTGGAGCGTAAAAAAGCCGAAAGTCTCGCCGCCGCGAAGTCCGCCGGAAAGACCACCGATGAAATCGCCCGAATCGAATACAAACCGGTTGCGAACTTCGGCAAAGCCAAAGGCCGACTGCCTTATCCGGTGCCGGGCCGCATTGTGACCAAATTCGGCAATCAGGTGCATCCGGTGTTGGGCACCAAAACCCGGTACCCCGGCGTCGGCATCCAGACGACGGCTAATGCGCCGGTTCGCGCCGTTGCCAACGGACGGGTCTCTCTGGTGACCTTCCTGCGGCGCTTCGGGAACACGATCATCATTGAGCACGGCTACGGCTATTACACCGTGTATGCGCATCTCGGCGCCCTGTATGTACAGGCGGGGCAGAACATTACGGCCGGCGATACAATCGGACTGGTGGATGAATCCGACGAAGGTAAATCCGTTCTTCATTTTGAAATATATAAAGACCGTGAGGCGGTGGATCCGTCCTTATGGCTGCAGGGATGACAAACTTACGGAAAGACAATACCGGTAACCCGTTGATAACCGACGCCTCGGAACCGGCAACCGGCTACAGCGACGCAATCGCACCGCGCCGTCACAGCCGGTTTATCCAGGTATTATTTTTCACGCTGAAAATTTCAATAACTGTTTTTCTGCTTACCGTTATCATTCATAAAATCCAGCCTCAGGAAATCCGGGCAGATTGGCACAGCGTTAACGGCGCCATTCTGGCTCTGGGCCTTCTGATGACCATTCCTAACTTGCTGGTGCAGCATCTCAAATGGCGCTACCTCGCCCGGCTGGTCGATCCGGCTGTCACGCACCGGGATATTTTCCGATCGCTGCTTTGCGGATTCTCCATCGGGTTAATCACGCCGGGTCGTCTTGGCGAGATGGGACGCGGTTGGTTTCTGGAAAGCGCCGCCAAACCTCAGATGATCGGCATGGGTATCATCGATAAAATCCTCTCGCTTATGGCGTTATCGCTGATCAGCGTCGCGGCGCTGATGGGAATGGTCGTCATCCATGAATTTCCCTTTACCGTCATCTATGGTTTATTGCTTACGCTGGCCGGGCTGTTCATGGCGTTTATGCTGATTATTATTTTTTTCCCTAACCGGATCCGGTATATTGTCCGAAATTCCAAGCGTGCCGTGTACCGGCTACCCTGGCGCAATAAACTGTTTGCCCTGCTTTCGGCGGTGGATAATTTTAAAAGGGAACATTTTTGGCCAGCCATGAGTTATGCGTTGTTGTTTCAGGTTATTGTCCTGATGCAATATTACGTGATGCTCAGCGCCTTTTCCGAAGCGAATCTGGTTTCGGTAATGGCGCTGTCCAGTCTGGCCTTCTTTAGCAAGGCCATTTTACCGGTAGCGGTGATGGATCTGGGCGTCCGTGAGGGCGCTCTGATTTATTTCTTCAGCCGCCTTTCGGTGCCGGCTTCGTCGGTCTTTAACGCTTCTATCTTTCTGTTCCTGACCAATGTTCTGCTGCCGGGCATCGTTGGATCCTTTTTCTTTATTTACAATCTGATAAAAAAGAAACCGTCTTAATTTAACACGGGAGGTGTGTGATGATTAAAATAACCAACATTCTGGTGCCGACGGATTTCTCAGAGTCGGCGATGGCGGCTTATGAATACGCGTTATCCATTGCGAAAACCTTTCAGTCAAAAATATACCTGATTCATGTTTATGAGCCGCTGGTATATTACTCCGAGGCGCCGCTGGGGCTGCCGGATATGTTCACTATGGAACAAAACATCCAGGCGGCATCGGAACAATCTATGAAAAAGATTGTGGACGAGTATTTTCACGGACGGCGCGAAACCTACGGCGATATCGAAGTGGAATCAATTTTGACGCAGGGTAAACCGTTCATCGAAATCATCAAAGCCGCTCGAGAAAAAAACGCCGATATGATCATCATGTCTTCGCACGGCCGCAGCGCGCTGGAGCACATCCTGCTTGGCAGCGTTACGGAGAAAGTCGTCCGTAAGGCGCCCTGCCCTGTGCTGACCGTGCGCGGTCAGGGAGCATTCAAAATGCCTTAACGGACAGGATGTTTATCCGATTAACAATGATGTCATATGAATAAGGAGTGACCTTTTGCAGCGTACTTTTAATTATTCCTGTATCCTGCTGGCGGCCGGCGAGTCGGTCCGCATGGGCGTCAATAAAATCCTGTTGCCCTTCCGCGGCCGGACGATTATCGAGCATATCTCGGAGTTGTTTGATTTTCCGGAAATCCGGGACCGACTGATTGTCACCGGACATCTGGCTGATGCAATAAAAAAAATGCCTGCGTTTTCGGGCTGGCGCATTATCATCAACCCGCGTCCGCAGGAGGGTATGGGCTTATCTTTAAAAATGGGTCTTGAAAAAATTCATCCGGCCAGCCAGGGTGTCTTCATCGCTCACGGCGATATGCCGCTGGTTCGTAAGGATACTATGGCGCAATTAATGTACGCCTTCACCCCCGGCAGTATCCTGCTGCCCCGGTATCGCGCCCAACGGGGCCATCCCGTTCTGATTGACAAGTCGTTAGCCGAGCAGTGTCTGTGGCTGGATCATGATCGCCCGCTGAAGGAAATGATTTATCAGAACGAATCGTCAATCAAATACGTGGACGTGGATGACGCGGGCATTCTGGCTGATATGGACACTCCGGAAGATTATGAAAAAATCAAAAATTTATAAATACGAACCATTTGAATACGTAAGGGTCAAGCCATGTTGAAATTTGAATCTATCAATCCTGCCACCGAGGAACGCATCGCCGTTCAAACCGAAACGTCTCTGGATGAAACGATGAAGATTATAGAAAACGGACACCGCCGCTTTCATGAATGGCGGCGTATGGCCCTTACGGAACGAATACCGTACATCCAGAAAATGGCAGCTATTCTCCGAAAACGTAAAGTCGAATTCGGCGCGCTCATGGCCCGTGAAATGGGCAAGCCGGTACTGCAGGGCATCGGCGAAGCGGAGAAATGCGCGTGGCTGTGCGATTACTATTCCCAAAACGCCGATAAATTTCTCTCTCCGGAGCCCGTTGAGACCGACGCCGCAAAAAGCTATATGGCCTACGAACCGCTGGGAATCATCCTTGGCATCATGCCCTGGAATTTTCCGTTCTGGCAGGTGTTTCGATTTATTGTCCCCGCGATGCTTGCCGGTAACGCGGCTGTTCTCAAACATGCGCCCAATGTTTCAGAATGCGCTAAAGCCATCCTATCGGTAACAAAAGAATCCGGCTTGCCGGAAGGCCTGTTTCAGATCATCTATGTACAGCCTGATATCATCGCTAAACTGATCGAACATCCGTATGTGCAAGGCATTACGCTTACCGGCAGTACGCGCGCGGGAAAAAGCGTTGCCGCGCAAGCCGGCGCCTGTATGAAAAAAACCGTAATGGAACTCGGCGGCAGTGACCCGTATATTATTCTGGAAGACGCTAATCTGGATCTGGCTGTGGAGGCCTGCGTGGCATCGCGACTCATCAATACCGGCCAGAGCTGCATCAGCGCCAAACGGTTTATTGTCGTAGAGCCGCTGTTGAAGCATTTCGAAGAACAAATAGTCGCCAAACTGAAGATGAAAAAAATGGGCGATCCCATGGATCCGACCGTGGAAGTAGGGCCGTTAGCCCGCATCGATCTCCGTGACAATCTGCACCGCCAGGTGACCGAAAGCATCCGGCAAGGCGCGCGTTTATTGCTGGGCGGCTCCATGCCCGAACGAAAGGGATTCTTTTATAGTCCCACGGTGCTTACCGGCGTTCAAAAAGGAATGACGGTTTATCACGAGGAAACATTCGGGCCGGTGGCATCCGTAATAGCGGCTAAAGATGAAATCGATGCCATACGGATTGCCAATGACACCGCTTACGGGCTGGGAGCCGCCGTTTTTACTGCGCATATCGAACGCGGTGAACGCCTTGCCGCTAAGGAATTATTTGCCGGCTCGTGTTTTGTTAACGCCTTTGTAAAATCCGATCCGCGTTTGCCGTTCGGCGGAATCAAAGAATCCGGCTACGGCCGGGAACTGTCGCCGTTCGGCATCAGAGAATTCGTGAATATCAAAACAGTATTCATTAAATAGCTGTCGGCTGAGATATCAGCGACAACTGTAATCGCGGAGGTTAGCAGGCTGCCGGACGTCAACCAACGTCAAATAACCGGGCGCGTGCATGCCGGAGGTTTTTTGCAAAAATAATAATTAAAAATCTTAACCGCCTTGCGTTTTACTGTGATAGGGCCTGAACTCTAATTTGAACTCTTTGCGCCTTGCGCGATGAACCTTAACCCTTTCCGTCACGCCTGGGCGGCCTGGCAGAAAAAAGCATCCCGTTTCTATCGCCGGCTCCGGATAATTTTCTTTACCAGGTGCGGCATATCGGTTATAATCCCGTCTACGCCGAGATCCAGCATGCGGTGAATTTCCTTTTCATCATTCACGGTCCATGGAAATACCCGGCATGACTGCCCATGAGCTTTTTCTACAGTCAGGCTGGTGACGCCTTTATGATTGGGATGCCAGGAATCCACGATAAGCCCGGATGCCAGGCGCTGGTTGAACTTCGGTAAGCGCTTTTCAAATAAAAAACCCGTGTGAATGGTCGGATCAACCTTTTGAATTTTTTTAATTACCAGCGGGTTGAAGGAGGATATCACCACGCGATGGCGGAGTCCGTACTTATAGATACAGCTGATCACGCGCTGTTCAATGCGGCCGCGCATGGGCATTTCACTTTTGATTTCTATGTTGATCAGCAGGTCGGTATGCTTCAGCATCTCCATGACTTCCGAAAGGGTCGGAATAAACGTCTCCACCATATCATTGCGGATGCGCAACTGCCGGAGTTGATGAAGCGTCTTGGTGCGCACCATGCCGCGCCCTTCCATTGTAAGACGCTCCAGCCGGATGTCATGAAACACGACCAGTTCCTTGTCCCGGGTGAGCCGTACGTCTAATTCCACGCCGTCGTAACCTTCGTCCACGGCCGCCTGAAATGCCGGCAGGGAGTTTTCAGGAAGGCCGGAATAGGTAACGCCCCGGTGCGCAATGATCATAACATTTTTCTTTCGCGGAATCATCGCAGGGAACCCTCCAGCACCTGATGGTAATAATGCTCATACTGGGATACGATTTTATCCGTGGTGAAATGATTGATCACCCGCTGGCGGGCCTGTTCGGAAAGTTTTTTTCTTAGATCGTCATTTTCAAGAATCTTAATCACATCCTCAGCCATGGCCTCCGTATCGCCAAGATTTTCCAGATAGCCTGTGACGCCCTGGATGTTGACCTCCGGAAGTCCGCCGACATTGGTAGTAACCACGGGCACGCCCGCGCTCATCGCTTCGAGAGCCGCCAGTCCGAAGCTTTCCGTCTCGCTGGGCAGCAGGAACACATCCGCCGTGCACAGAATGTCCGCGACGGCTTCCTGCTTTCCGAGAAAGATCACCTGATCGTCCAGGCGCAGTTCGCGGATGAGCTGACCGACGCTGTTGCGCTCCGGTCCGTCGCCCACAAGCACCAGGCGGGCGTTTACAGAATCTCGGACCTTCCGGAAAACCTGAATCACGTCCTGCACGCGCTTTACGGGACGGAAGTTGCTGATGTGCATGATGATTTTTTCGTTGTTCGGCGCGATGCGTCGCAGAAACCCGGAACAGATTTCATGACGGTTGTCTCGCGGACGGTATTTCTCCGTATCCACAAAATTATGAAACACCTGAATCGACCGGCTTGGACGGATCTCGGAATAGGTTTTATTGCGAAGATATTTCGATACCGCCGTGGCGCCGTCGCTTTCGTCAATGCTGAATTTGATGAGGTTGAGAAACGACCGGTCCATGCTGAGCAGGGTGATATCCGTGCCGTGCAGGGTGGTAATAATTTTTAATTCCTTCAACCGGTTATTCTTTTTGACAATCTGCCGGGCCAGATAGGCCGCGGGCGCGTGCGGAATGGCGTAATGCACATGCAACAGATCGAGATCCTCGAATTCCGCCACTTCAGCCATCCGGGCGGCTAACGCCAGCGCATACGGCGAGTGCTCAAATACCGGATACATCATCGCGTCCACTTCGTGGAAATAGATATGATCCGCAAATCGATTAAGCCGAAACGGCACCGCTGACGTAATAAAGTGAACGTCATGGCCCCGTCGCGCCATTTCAATGCCGAGTTCCGTGGCGACCACACCACTACCGCCGTAGGTAGGATAACAGGTTATGCCGATTTTCATAGGATTGTTTTGCGGGTTACGTCAGAAGATTTGTCATGGAAACGATTGCTTGGCATGGCGCTATTATAAACTTTGGAATAAGACGGCAGGATTAGCGATTTCATAATAATAAATTTAAACGAATCCCTTTTAAATTCAAATGGTTTCTTTGTACCTATGGCCAATGCCTCTGAAAGTTCAATTTCGTAATTATAGAAGCTATTGTTCGACATCCGCGATAGAGCGCTTCGTATGGAAATGCCGCGATTATGTCTTTTACGGACGTTTAATGACAACGATAATAAAAATTTTTACCAGCCCCTTCACCATTAAACTTCTTAATGATTTATACATTTCAAAATGGGCTCACATCGCTAATCATAGTTTTATACGACATCGTACGGCCTTGAAGATCCGTGGATGTTATTTTTGTATAAAATATTTCACAATATTCCTTTTTATGCATATATTGGCATGGTTTGTTTTTCGGAATTCAATTTATCCAAAGCCGGCCGGAACCAGGATAATAAAACGCTAATATATTTAGTAAAGTACCGACAATGACTAATCAAACGCCCCAACCATCAAATGCATATTCCTATCGCGACCGCCTGGAGATCATCGACGGCAGAGGCAAACGGGTTATGCTGTTCCCGCGACAGCCGAAAGGAAAATATTACGCCTGGCGGAATATGGTGGCGCTATTACTGCTCGGATTTTTCTTCGGGATGCCGTTTGTCAGCGCGGGCGGACATCCGCTGTTTCTGCTGAATTTTCTGGAACGCAAATTTATTGTCTTCGGACTGGTGTTCTGGACGCAGGATTTTCACATATTCGCGCTGAGTTTTTTAACATGGCTGGTGTTCATCGTGCTCTTTACGGCGGTATTCGGCCGGATTTTCTGCGGCTGGATTTGCCCGCAAACGGTATTTCTTGAACTGGTATTCCGGCGGCTGGAATTCTGGATTGAAGGCGATCCGGCGAAACGAAAGCAGTTATATTTTGGCCCTTGGAACCGTATTAAAATCACTAAAATTTTCTTCAAGCATTTTCTGTATATTTTAATTGCGATTACGGTAGGCATCTGGTTCAGTTTCTGGGTAGCCGGATATGATAAAATGAAAATCATTTTTATGCAGTCTTTTACGGAAAATACCGGCGTGTATATTGCTTTACTGGTTTTTAGCGGAATTTTTTATTTCGTATTCGCCTGGTTCCGGGAAAACGCGTGCATATTCGTCTGCCCTTACGGTCGCCTGCAGTCTGTGCTTCTGGACAAGAATACGATTGTTGTCGCTTACGATTACAAGCGCGGCGAGCCCCGCGGGCCGTTAAGCCGGAGCCGGCAGGGTGAAAAACTGGGCGACTGCGTGGACTGCGGCATGTGCAAACAGGTGTGCCCGACCGGCATCGACATCCGCAATGGGATACAACTCGAGTGCGTAAATTGCACCGCGTGTATGGACGCCTGCGACGGCGTCATGCGCAAGGTTAAGCGCCCGGATAAGCTGATTCGTTATGCCTCGATGAACCAGATTGCCGAAGGACAGAAATTCCGCGTCACGCCGAGGATTGTGCTTTATACGGTTGTGCTCGCTCTGCTGATAACGCTGGTTACATTTTTTATGACCTCCCGCACCGATGTCGAAGTGACGCTGTTGCGCGCGCCGGGCTCGCTGTACCAGTTGCTTGACAACGGCAACGTCGCGAACATCTATACGGCGAAAATCGTTAATAAAACCTTTGAAAGGGTACCGCTACGGTTTCAGCTGGAAAATGCAGAAGGCAACGTGACCCTCGCCGGAAAACAGGAAATTATCATCCCCGCCGACGATGCGGCAGAAACATCCATGATCATTGAAATACCGCCGGCTCAGGCCAAAGCCGTTCAACAGAAAATTCATATCGGCGTTTATAAAGGCGCTGATAAAATCGATGAACTCGTTACCTCATTCATGGGTACCGGGTTGAAACTTTCACCAAAATAAAGGCCCTTCATGAAATTTAAAATCAGCTGGGGTATCGGCATTGCGGTCGTTTATATCGCATTCGTCCTGATCCGACTGGTGATTATTGCCGTATCGGAAAAAAACAGCGTGGATCTGGTTTCCGATGATTACTATGAACGTGAAGTCCGCTATGAACAGCAGATGCGCGCGATAAGCCACACCCAATCCCTGCCGGAATCGCTTCGATTTTCGTTGATTAATAAAAACGTTCGCATCGTTTTCCCCGAATATTTTCGTAACCGGCGCGTGGATGGAACCATACTCTTCTTCAGGCCATCGGATACAAAACAGGATATAAAAATTCCGCTCCGCCTGAATGATTCCCTGCGGCAAGATATTTCTGTCGCCAACCTGATGAGCGGTTACTGGAAAATTCAGATCGATTGGAAATCGGACACAACACAATTTTTTCAGGAGTTTCCCCTGTACCTCCGCTAAGTGATGCTGATCGAAATATTCAGAATTTCTTCCTTTAATATTTACCGTTTTGCAGGTGCCGGTAATACACAGAAAACAGTACGAGGGGTCAAACCGGTCGCTAAGTATAAAAACATCCCGACTCGGGTAGATACTAATGTCCCAAACGGCCTATTGAAACAGCACAGAATTTTTTGATTGGCGCCCTGATTTTATTCTGCGGAATAATTACAGAATATATTTATTGGTATTTATGTGCCTATATACCATACAAAATTCGCTGAAACGATTTATTGCGGATACCGAGGCCTGTATTCTGTGGATGCGCTGGATGTACCGGATAAGACTTACGCTTAGGGTCATACGGTTTTCTGAACGGTTGATGGTTTTCACTTCTCTGACAACATTTAAATTCCCGGTCAAAAACTATAACGCGGCGGAGCTCTAAAAACTTTATGATGAATACGCGATCGATTAAATATGCCATCGGGCTTGACTTGGGCGGAACGAATCTGAAATACGGAATTGTATCCGACGATGGCGGGATTATCTTTTTTAGTTCTGTCGCTGTGGAGACGGAAAAAGGAAAAAATCATATATTGGATTTGATGATTCAATCGATTAAAGAATGCCAAACGTTTTCCGGACAAAATAATATAATAATTACAGCCGTCGGTATCGGTTGTCCGGGCAGTATCGATTCGGATCGGGGTGTGTCCCTTGGCCCGACGCCGCACATCCCGGATTGGACCAATGTTGCCATAAAATCTATTATTCAAGGCACGGTTGGTTTACCGGTTCGGGTTAACAACGACGCAAAATTAATGGCCTACGGCGAGTACCGCCGCGGTGCCGGACAGGGATACCGTTGCGTCGTCGGTATCACGCTCGGTACGGGCATCGGCGGAGGCATCGTTATCCATGGCGAAATTCTTAGCGGCAGTTCGTTCAATGCGGCGGAGTTCGGGCACATGACCGTGGAAGCAAACGGACGGCTTTGCGCATGCGGTAACCGGGGTTGCCTTGAGCGCTATGCCGGAGGCAAATTTATGATTAGAGATTATCTTGAAGCCATAAGGCGGCACGCCGCATCATCGGAAGAATATACCAAAACACTTACGGTGAAAAACATTTTTGACGCCTGGAGAAACGGCGATCGTGTAGCCGCAGATATCATAGCGAACGCCGCCGGCTATCTCGGTTCGGGGATTGCGAACATCGCGCATACCATCAATCCGGATATCATGGTCATCGGCGGAGGCATTTCGGAAGCTGGTGATGATTATCTTGCCCTGATTCGTCAGGCGGCCGAAGGTAGGGTCATGGCGTCCGCGCGGAAAAATATGAAAATTGTAAAAGCAAAATATGGTTACCGCGCAGGCTTGGTTGGCGCCGCTCTGTGGGCAATAGAATAAAGCATGCAACGCATTCCCGCCGGGATACGTTATGACAAAAGATACTTCCGTGCCACCGGGGCGATTTTTGATTTTCTACAGCCCAGCATCCCGCATTTCGCGGATTCCGTTATACGGCCCTACGCGTTTATGAAATCATTCCATTGATTGTTCTTCTAAATATAATCCGGCGTATGAATACCGCGCCGCATGAGTGCAGGAAGTGTTTTTTTCAGAAGCCCCTGATAAGCTAAATGAAACCATCAATAGCGGCATTATGAAATTTATTGCCGGCAAAAAGAAAAAAAGCTATATGACTAAACGGAATCCCGCCGGTCAAAGACCTTTTTCATTTTTTTTTTCATAAATGACTTTAACCAATCAGAAAATAACTTCCGTTGCCAATTTAAAAGAAGCGGATAATTTTTATTGATTCACCGCATTCAAATGCCTAAATTAATGTTAAATCCATTTAATTTTAACAAGGAAATATTTAATGAAAATAACTATATGGGGCTGTCGTGGATCCATTGCAACGCCCGGCGCGGCAACGGTGCGTTACGGCGGCGAAACCACCTGCCTGGAAATCCTGACAGACGGTGGCCAACTTGTTATTGTGGATGCGGGTTCCGGCTTGAGGAAATTAGGCAAAAAAATTATCAAAGAAAAAACCTTTACCGATATCACGTTGCTGCTGACCCATTCGCACTGGGATCATCTTTGGGGTTTCCCGTTTTTCATTCCCGCTTATTTGCCCGATTACACCATTCATCTGTGCGGCGGCGGCGACGCCCAGACTTCGGTAATCAATTATCTGAAACATGAGATGGATCCGCCTTATTTTCCGGTGGACTTCAGCATGCTTAAGGCCCGGCTGCTGCCCGGCTGTCAGTGTGATAAAATCCAATGCGACGGAAAACTGACCGGTATCGAACCTTCGGTTCTATGTCATTCCATAGCGCTCAATCACCCGAACGGCGGTTACGGTTTTAAATTTACCAATACGAACGGTTCGTTTGTATTTCTCACAGACAATGAAATCCGATATGCGCATCAGGGCGGCCGCACGCGCGAGGATTATGTAGCATTCTGCCAGAACGCCGAAATACTCATTCATGACGCGCAGTACACGGAATCTGAATACAAGATTACCCGGGGCTGGGGCCATTCCACGTATCAGGATGCCCTCGACCTGGCTATGGAAGCCGGCGTTAAGCGCCTCGGGCTGTTTCACCATGATCCCGACCGCACCGATGAAGACCTTGACCGTCAGCTGGACTGGTGCCGCGAATACATTGCCGGAAAAGGTATTCCGTTAGAATGTTTTGCCTGCGCCGAAGGATTGAACCTGGAATTATAGACTGTTCAATGTTTGGCTCTATCGAATGGCTGCCGATTGGCTTTTCTGAAATGCAGGCATAAAAGCGGACAATGGTTAATCCGTTCTTTTTACAAATTGCATGAAGTAACCAAGGGTAATTTTAGCCTACCATCCATCGAACTCTGTGAGGCCGTTCGGTTTTTTTTGTGATTCTACCACCCCCTGCAGAAATTTTCCTGGCACGAATCTACATATCCGCCTCTGTCCTTCCGAATTTCAGAAAACTTGGAATTTTCCTTTTAGCGGCATCGGTAATGGCCGTAACCACGGATTTGGCGCTGCTCATAACGATGGAACCGAGCATCTGCGCCGCGGCGGCGGTGGCAGATCGGCGGATGGATTTACGGTCGGCGCGCGTGAGCAATCCGCAATACTGCCGGGCAATGATGCCGACGCGCAGGGTCATGAATGCGTTGGCGGCGCCATCCATCAGCGCATGGGTTACCAGCGCCGATGCCGCGGAAAAACCGGGAATCATTCCTGTAAGCGAACTACCCGCCACGGCAGTAATCACCGGCTCTATCTGTCGGCTGAAATCCAGATCGTCCAGTTCAGCGGCCAGAAAGGCCGTCGCGCCGACGTTTGCGTACAGCCGGACCAGTTCCCGCAGATGCGGCCGCTGGTTGTAAACCCGCGCCACCGCATAAATGAGCCGGGTTTGCGTGAGTAGCACCAATAACGCGTCCAGCCGCCCCGACTGCGAAATCGCCGTCGTTAAAAATACCGTGGCCGCGCTTTGCTTGATAATCTCATCCGCTTTGTCATCCAGCGCCTTAATGGCCTTTTTAATAACTGCCCTATCGGTTCCGTTCAGCGTAACGCCTGTGAGATGCGGATTTTTCATCAGCCGCCGGGACAGTTTCTTCAGAAACCGTTCGTACGCTTGCGAACCCTCATCCGCAGGCGGCCGGAGCGCTTTGGGTCTGCTGAAATAGATATATATGGGCACCACGGTTACAATGCCGTAAACAATAAGCAAACCATATAAAACGATATCGCCCAATGTATCATCGACGGCCCGGGCTAAGCTGACAATCTGATACGTCTGATTGATTACAAACAAAATAAATAATACGCCCAGAAGCCCGGCGACCAGCGTGAGCAGAGATCGGAGTTGTTTGAGCATACGCGTGACCCTTGGTTACAGGATGCCTACAGTGCGTTTATTCGCCTTCCGGCCCGATAATCACCGGATAAGGAAAGCGCCTCCCGTTAGCATCATTGGATAATATGTTATGCATCTCATCATCAGAAATCTTATCGGGTTGATTCAAGGCTTCCGCCCCATTGATTTTCCGCTGCCACACGGAACCGCTGTCCTTCATGATGACGGCTAAATCGCCGCCGGCAACCGCAAAGTAAATATCGCTGTTGAAATATTCTTTGGACCTCATCAGTAGCTGGCGGTTGCACGATGTGTCTTTTAGCGAAGCCCGCGCAAAATAATATAATCCGCTCAGTTTATAGGAACCGTGTCCTGTCTCCTCTTTTCTTCCATCTATCCACGCCAGAAACAAGGTGTCTCCGATAAAACGTGTATCCATTGATTTTACATTATAAGAACCCTCCTCGCTCGGAATGAAATTCTTCACGATTTCTAAAGCCCCGGTTTTCACGTTTTTTTTTATCCTGTTAACGGCCCATTGACCGTTATACAGGTTCTCGGGCGGTTCACGGAGGAAAAAGTATATCGTCTCATTATAATAATCAATCCGCAGGAAAACGCTTTCCGGCGCGGGTTGATAGAAGCCGCTGAAAATAGTGGTGCGGCCAATGGTTTGTTGGCCGTTGGCATCATACCCTGTAAAATAAACATCTTTGCCGACCGCATAGACGGCTATAAACCCGCGCTCTGCCGCGAAAAGCGCCATCGTCTGACCGGCAAAAGCACGTTCAGATTGTTTATAGTCCTCGATGCGTAAAGGACGTTTCCATATAAGGTTCAGATTGTTATCGGTTAAACTTAAATAATAAAACCATCTTTCCTCGATAATCTCTCCGGGAGCCGGTACCGACAGGACTGTATAATCGTTAAAACGAAAAAAGATGCCCCACAAATTGCCGTTCCGGGCGCAGAAATATTCAAATATTTTCGGGGTAGGATAAACGATTTTCAGCGTTTTATGGCCCTCGTTATTGATTTCGACGTTCAGTCTGGCATCAGGATAGGTGCAGGAAGAATTATATAAAAATGCGAATACAATTATTCCTAACGCCAACCGAGGTATCTTCATACGACCTCCGTATATGAAAATAAATATTTTTTTCAAAAGAATTTTGAAGACATAATTAATATACATCAAAGGTTCAACATTTCATATAAAATTTTAATAGACATCACCGAAACGCCCCTAACAATCCGGTTGAATAAAATAAAAAAAATAATTATCATTTTTTCTAATCACGGAATATATGCATTCGAATTTTCGTTTTAACCTTCCCGGGCCATAAACGCGAAGCCGGGAATAATACAGGAAAAGTCATATGGCCATACCATTATTTATCATCAGTCACTGGTTTCTGTCGCTGTTCAGTCAGACGTTTTTTTTACACCGGTACGCGGCACATCGTATGTTTACAATGAACCGTTTCTGGGAAAAAACCTTTTACCTGCTGACTTTTCTTTTTCAGGGGGCTTCTTTCCTGAATCCGCGGGCCTATGCCGTTTTGCACCGCTGGCATCACGCGTTCAGCGATACCGAAAAGGATCCGCACTCGCCGATTTTTTTTAAGCACGTGTTTGCGATGATGAAACATACGTATAAGGTTTACCGCGACGTACTGGAATCCCGGACGCCGGTTGAGCCGCGTTTCCTGAGTCATCTTATCGAATGGCGCTGGCTGGACCGCCTCAGTGACCGTTGGATGGTACGCATAGCATGGGGAGTGGCTTACGGCGTATTTTATATCATCTTTATGCCGCAAGGGTGGGAGTGGATGTACCTCTTCCTGCCGGTGCATTTTCTCATGGGGCCGATCCATGGCGCGATTGTCAACTGGTGCGGGCATAAATACGGCTATGCGAATTACGATAACCGCGACCACTCTAAAAATACGATTGGGTGGGATATTTTCCTTTTGGGCGAACTGTTTCAGAACAACCACCACAAATATCCCATGCGTACAAACTTCGCCACGCGCTGGTTCGAGTTTGACGGCGCCTATCCGTTTATCCGGTTGATGCATTTTCTAAAAATAATAAAAATGAAATCCCAACACGAAGGCAGCGTATGATTATCCTGTTAAAAACGGTATTCGGTTTTCTGTTTCTGTTCATGACATACATGGTTGTCGTCACCAGCCTGGAAAGTAATTTGTTTAGGGAACTGCCCGCCCTGATAACGATACCGTGGATGAAAGCCACCCTGTATGATTTCTACGGACTGGTGGCGCTGATTTACGTATGGGTATTATATAAAGAACGGGCCGTGGCGATGAAAATCCTTTGGCTGATATTGTTTGTGGGTCTCGGCAGCATCGCGACGTCACTGTACCTGCTCATCCAATTGTTTCGCCTGAAGCCGGGAGAAAGCGTCGAACAATTGCTGGCAAAAAGGAACGGCTGATGACCATTACCGGAATCCTATGGGCTGATATGGCCCTAATAGCGGCCGCAGCGATGATGGCTTTGATGGCGCTGGTTTGGCTGATTCACATTCCCCTGAAAAATGCGGGCATTGTGGACATTGCGTGGGCATTCGGCCTGGCGATGATGGCGTGGCTGTATGCCATGATGGGCGACGGTCACGGGCCGCGCCGGATAATGCTTGCGGTTATAGCCGGTTTGTGGGGCCTGCGTCTGGCTGCTTATCTCTTCATCCGTGTCATCGGCAAACCGGAAGACAGCCGCTACCGGACGCTTAGGGATAAATGGAAAGAAAATATCCTGTTTAAATTTTTCTTGTTTTTTGAATTCCAGGCCGTTCTGAATATCGTCCTGTCCGTTCCGTTTTTAATGATCAGTCTTAATCCTTCTCCGTCGATTCATCACCTGGAGTGGATAGGCGCGGGATTATGGTTGATCGGGCTGGCGGGCGAATCCCTGGCGGATTATCAGCTCAAGCGGTTTAAATCCGACCCGGCCAATAAAGGCAAGGTCTGCCAATCCGGACTGTGGAATTATTCACGCCATCCGAATTATTTTTTTGAATGGCTGATATGGATCGCGTATGCGGTCATCGCTTTACCGGCGCCATACGGCTGGATCGCATGGATCGCCCCTGCGCTCATGCTCCATTTTCTGATCCATGTCACCGGCATTGCCGCTTCCGAAGAGCAGGCGGTTCAAAGCAAAGGCGAGGCCTTCCGCGCCTATCAGCAAAGCACCAGCGCCTTTGTACCGTGGTTTAAGAAAAAATAAACGCCTTAGCCCGCTCACTGGCCAGCCGCGCCTTAACCAGATAATAATATCCAGAACGTCTGACATGGATAGGCTTTTTATGTAATCGTTTGGAAAAAACGGCTTATTCTTCCCCGCGCTTTCTGGGCTCGTAGTTTTTGTTCGGATCTATAAAATACGTATAGGGCCCGTGCCAGTCTTTGTAAAAAATTTTCTGTAACCGCGCGCCCAGTTTTTTATTGATGACGACCGCGCCAAGATTGCGTGCCGCGTAGAAATAACTTTTTTCCGCGTTACTGCTGCCTAACCAGAATACCGACGAATCGGCTACGATATATTTACAGTGCTCCACCCGTGCGAAGGAAATGTATCCGCCGGACCAGTCGGGGATTTCACTGATTTTGACTTCGATATTCGGAACCGTCGCCAGCGCCTTAACGTCTTTTTCGGCGGCGCGTCCTTTAATCCAATCGGAAACAATCAGGCGCACTGTAACACCCCGTGCGGCCGCGCGGCGAAGGGCGTCATCCAAAGCACGGTATGCGCTCTTGTCGCGGTTTTGGACGCCGTAAATCAAGAACTGCAGAAGCACTTCGCTTTTTGCCGAATCTATCATCCGAATTATGTGCGGTTCATCCCATAGATTGCTGTCGGGCAGGAAACCGTATGGGCTGGCTGTCGGCGTTAACCACACGGCGCCATACACGGGATCGGTTATCGTAAACGGTACCGCATAGAGAGTATCTTTGAGTAAATCGGATAACCGCGTTTTATCATTCGTCGCCGCGAGCGCCCAGTCCAGTTCGAATATTTTCCGGTAAAAATCAACCGCCGCGGCATGCCGGATCCAAAGCCCCAGTTCATGAATATGCGTCACCGCCCGCCAGTCGAAGTTCTGACTGCCCATAAACGCCGATGAACCGTCCACAATAAAAAATTTTGCGTGCTGGACGCCTCCGCTGAGTTTGTTATAATCAATTATCCGGGTCTGAATGTTCTTCTGTTCTCCCAGCCACTTGATCGTTTCCGGATAGGTCTTGTGCATTTTCGCATCCGCCAGTATCCGTACGCGCACGCCACGCTGACCGGCCTGCACAATCGCCTGCAGAACAGTATCAAACGGCTCGCCGCTTTTTGTAATAAAATAAAATTGTTCGATATCCAGGGACGTCTTCGCCCCGCGGACCATTTCCAGCCAGACTTCGGCGGTATTGCGAATGTCGGGATTATCCATATCCGTTTCAAGGGGAATGCTTTCGACCAATTCAACCTGAGATCGTATCTGCGTTTGGGCGCACGATACAACAGCCCATAGAATAAAAAAACCTGTTAAAAATCTAATCATAACCATGGTAGGCGCCTTTCCTGAATGATTGGTCTTTCACTAAAGTAAACTGCTTAAAATTAACCAATTTTTCAAACAATTTATAATTAAATACATTCACCTAAGTGCGAGGAGGCATCGCAGGACTCTCAATGGATGTATCCCATTGTTTTAAAAAACCTGTTGATATTTAAACTAAAACGCCTATCTTTTTTGCCGTTAACGGCCCCGTAGTTCAACTGGATAGAGCATCGGTCTTCGGAACCGAGGGTTACAGGTTCGAATCCTGTCGGGGCTACTGAAATTTTTATCCGCATTTTCTGCACAGTACGTTTATAGTAATGGATCATCTATGTTTACTATGGTTCCGCAGGGGCTTCCGGAACCGAGGGTTATCCCGACTTGTCGGGAAATCCTGCCGGGGCTACCGGATTATCAACGCACGAACGTATACCGGGCTGATTAAGCCAAAAGGCTATGCAGAAAATTTTTTATATAGAAACATCTTATCGCTAAACGAATCGAACAGAAAACCGGATAATTTGAAAATGTGTTATTAATAAGCCTATTCAGAGTAACAAACCCATGTCAAGTGTCTTAACAGAATAACGAATCAACATGAAAACCCCATCAATAAAAAAATGGTTACTCACTTTATCGGGTATAAGTGACGGAATAATCCGGCACGAAAAAAAAACCCTGTTTCTTTTATCGGCTATCGCCTTTCTGGGTTCTCTCCTGCTGACAATCTTCATCAGTTACCCGCGGGGCAGCGGCGTGGACGGCGCTACCTATGCGTTAAGCGGATGGAATCTTTTTCACGGGCAGGGTTTCACGTACAGCGACGTACCCAATACGTTCACATGGCCGCTATTTAGCGTCCTCATCGGACTGGCCAGCTTTATCATCGATGATTTGCAAATTGCCTCGCATGCTATTCTCATTCTCTCTTTTTCACTCAGCGTGATTCCTTTTTATTATCTGGCTAAGAATTTGTTCAATCCGCCAACGGCGCTGATGGCCGTGACGCTTTATACTCTGAACGGCTTCCTGCTGCGGCTTTCCAGCCGTCTCCTGCCCGAAACCGTCTTAATATTGCTGCTTGTGACGGCCTATTATTTCGTATCGCGGATACTGAAAGCTTTCGAAGAATCCTCAAAAGCGGCATGGCAGGACTTCCTGGCGGCCGGACTGTTTCTTGGTCTTGCCTACCTGACCAAACCCGAAGCGTTTCAGTTCGCCGTTATTATCATTATTTTCCTGACTGTCCTGATGATAAAAAAACATATTTTCAGGGTGCACGCGGCCAGCCTTCTTATGTTCATTGTGATTTTTATTCTGGTCATAACGCCTCAGATCCGTTTCGTGCATGACTCCACAGGTAAATGGGTTTTAACCACCTACAACCGGTTTTTTTTCCGGCCGTTGGTGGAACCGTTCCTGGGCCTGAACGCCGGCGCGCCATCCGAACCCCCGCACGTCGAATACAATTATAACGCCTACATTGTCCGCAGTCCGTATACCGAAGAATCTTTTAGGCAGGATCTGGAACGCTTTCCGAAGAGTCTATGGGAATACGGACGCCGGTTTTTCACCATCATCGGGGTTTTACATTTTTCGCTGTTTATAGCTTCCCTTTTTCTCTTCCGCAAGCGATTCGTCACGGGGCGTGTGTTTCTGTATCTCCTGCTCATTCCGGTAATCACGCTCGCGCTGTGGTATCGTACGATTGACCGCCATTTTATGATGCATATACCGGTCTGGCTGCTGATTAGTTCTGCGGTTATCCATGAAATACAACTGCGTACGGAAAATCGTCCCCGGTTCCGGCTGGTTTGGGCGGCGCTGTTTATTTTTGTATTACTGGAATCCTATAAACCAATCGCTAACAACACGCTGACGAACCGCGTCCTGCCGAATCACCGCAAGATGGGCGAATGGATGAACCGGAACTTGCCCGATGCCCGGGGATGCCTTATCGCCGACCGAAAGCCGTTCATAACCTTCCTTGCGCACGGACGGTATTTCCGGTATAATAAACCCAAGGATACCGCGACGCTTGTAAAACACCTTCAGCAGCACGGCGTGGATTACCTGATTGTTGAAGAATTTATGGTAAAGACCTATAACCGTAACGTGGGCGAATTACTCCAGCCCATGGATCGGCCGGGGTTGAACTTTATTCACGAGGAATACGACCCGGTTTACGGAAGCGCCATTCTATATCGGGTTCTGCCTGAGGAATAAATCTGCGTGGCGCCGGCCTCTACGAAACAAGAAAATCACTTCGCCGCATCCCTTGGTTGTCGAATGAATGCGGTCACAGGCCGTGCAACCGCAAACCCTCATCGGAATGATACCATACGAAAAAATTTAATTCACGTTTTGTGACAATCATATCCGGAAGGATTTTTCAGGAAATCCAGCAGGAAGGTATAAGCTTTTTTCAAATTATTTTTTGCCGGCTCGCTCATGGGTTGTTCCTGATTCCATTCATAACCGCGGATAGCCAGCAGATAGGCTGTTGGTTTTTTCTGATACAATTCCTCGCATAAAGCCAGCACCGAGGGAGCCGACATGGCATGCGTGGTAAACGCGATTTCGGATGCAGGATGGATGCGGGTGAATTCAAACGGCTCGGCGGCATTGACGGAAGCATCCGCAAACACGACGAGGTCGTGTTCGGCCACCAGGGCCGCATCTTCGATGTTCAGCTGGTAATTACTGTCGGTGGTAACGCCCGGAATTGGCGTTTGCTCGATTAATTGAACCACGGCATCACCCAGGCCGTCGTCCTGACGACCTGGGTTGCCGTATCCGTAAATCAGTATCTTCAATAAACTAGCGCCGCTTTACGTCGATGACATTTCCGGAAGCGTCCTTGAGTTTAATCTCAAGGGGCATCTGGCCGAGCGCGTGGGTGGCGCAGCTGAGGCACGGGTCATAAGCGCGTATCGCCACCTCCACCGCGTTCATCATCGGTTCGGTGATGGTTTTCTGCCCGCTCATGCCTTTGACGGCGACTTCATTGACGGCGCGGTTCATCGGCTCGTTATTGTTCGTCGTGGACACGATGAGATTGGCCAGAACGATTTGATCGTGTTCGTTAATCTCATAGTGATGGAACAGCGTGCCGCGTGGCGCTTCAATCAAACCGACACCGCGGGACTGCTTCTTGCCTTTGCGCACCAATTCTTCTTTCTGCAGGTCCGGATCGTTGAGGAGATTCTTCATTACCTCGGCGGCATGCAAAAGTTCGATGAGGCGGGCCCAGTGCATATGCAGGGAAGCCGTATGCGGTTTGCCTTTGGTGTACGCTTTGTACAGTTCAAATTCTTTCTGCGCAAGCGGCGTGGGAATGAAATCACAGCAGTTCAGGCGGCCCATTGGTCCCACGGTGTACCATCCTTTGTCGCGTCCGATCGACCGCAGGTACGGGAACTTCATGTAGCTCCACGGCTTGGTCAGTTCGGCGATATACTTGTCGTATTCCTGATAATCGACGTCGTTCAGAATCTTCTTACCGTCTACGTCCACGGCCCGCAGGACGCCGTGATACAGGTCCAGCGCGCCGTCCTTGCGGACGAGACTCAGCGAGTTGGTCGGGAAATTGGCGAACGTATCGATCATCGCTGTATGTTCCTTGTGGTAGTTCTTGAACAAGTCCACCGAGGCTTGCGCCCATTCGATCATCTTGTCGATGCCGGGCATGCCGTCAAATCCCTTGATGAAAGCGTCGCGTTCCGCGATAGTCAGGTTCTTGTTGATACCGCCGGGAATCGCACCGGTGCCGTGGATTTTCTTGCCCGCCGTGGCTTTGATGATTTCCTGACCGAACTTGCGCATCATCACGCCCATGACGGCGAGATCACGGTGCTTGAGCGCCACACCGATCACATTACGGATGGCCGGGTCGGCGTCTACGCCGAGCAGCAGATCGGGCGAGCACAGGTGGAAAAAATGCAGCGCATGCGACTGGAACATCTGGCCGTAATGCATGAGCCGGCGCATTTTCTCGGCCGTTGGAGACAGCCCTTCCGGGCCTACGCCGACAATCACGTCCGTCGCCTTGGCGGCGGCGAGGTGATGGCTGACCGGACAAATCCCGCAGAGGCGCTGGACAAACACCGGCGCTTCCCAGTACGGCCTTCCCTGGAAGAACCGTTCAAATCCGCGGAACTCCACGATATGGAACCGCGTATCCGTAACTTTGCCCGAATCGTCAATCTGGATGGTGACCTTGCCGTGGCCCTCCACCCGCGTGACGGGTTCGATGGTGATTTTACTAGCCATAGTTATCTCCTTTAATCATATTTGACGGTTTCGTAGGGTAAATCAATCGGTTTGCCTTCTACCAGGGCGGTAACGGCATTCCAGATCAGTTCTGCGGACGGCGGGCACCCGGGAAGAAAATAGTCAATCTTGACGATTTCGTGGCAGGCGTAAACGCGGTCCAGAATCATCGGCAGTTCGTCGTCGTTCGGAATGATTTTCGGATCCCCGTCGGCTGTGGTTGGGCCCTGCAGATAGGCCTCCCGCAGACATTCTTCCACCGGGATACCGTTCCGGGCCGCCGGCAGGCCGCCCATGATGGCGCATTCCCCGACGGAAATCAGGATCTTGCAGTTTTTGCGGAATTCAAGCAGATTCTCGACATTCTCGCTGTTACAGCATCCGCCTTCTATCAGGCCGATATCGCAGGGTTTGGTGAATTTCTTTATATCGTCAATAGGCGATTTGTTGAACTCCACCACTTCAATCAGTTTTAATATACGGTCGTCGATGTCCAAAATGGACATATGGCAGCCGAAGCAGCCCGCCAGCGACGCCGTTGCAACAATGGGTTTATTCATAATCGGTCTCCAGTGTTTAAATTGTGAGCGTTACTTCTGCACATCGCTGCCGATGGGCTGGGTATCGTATTTGCGCTTGCCGACCGGAATCTTGAACCCGACTTCTTTTTTAATGATTGCGCCGACCGGGCAGAGGTTCATCGCTTTCAGCGCTTCCTCATCGGTCATTTTGGCGGCCAGTTCGGGATCAATGGTCACGACGTCGCGTTCACCGCGGTGAATCATGCCGAAGATTTTTTTACCGTCCGGCGTGGTGATGCCGTTGACGCAGCGAAAGCACTGCACGCAACGATTACGCTCGAGATAGATTTTCGGCACGGTAGCGTCGATTTCACGCATCTGCCACAAATACGGGAAGCGGGGCACCATCATCTGGTAACGGTAGCCCAGCGCCTGCAATTCGCAGTTGCCGCTTTTTTCGCAGGCCGGACAGAAATGGTTGCCTTCCACAAAAAGCATTTCAATCAACGCTTTGCGCATATCCTCGAGTTCGGGACTGCTGTTGTCCACCTCGGCGCCTTCGCTGACCGGAGTCGTGCAGGCGGCCTGCGCCATGCCGTTGACTTTTACCGTACAAACGCGGCAAGAACCCGCAGGTTTGACGCCCTCAAAATAACATAACCAGGGAATATACACGCCGTTTTCCTTGGCGGCTTCCAGAATCGTCTGGCCTTCCTTGGCTTTGATGACTTTGCCGTCTATTTTAAATGTGATTTCCTTCATAGCGTTAGTCCTTATGATGTAGGTTGGGTTTGCGGTTCGCGGCTTTGCAGGAAGCCTCGACAGCCGCAGCTAAGTTAAACCCGGTCAGGTATTCGGCGCCCTTATTAATTTTCGCCTCATACAATTCGCGGAATTTATTCAGCGATCCGAGCACCGGATTCGGCGAGGTCTGGCCGAGACCGCAACGGCTCATCGTTTTGATGATTTTGCTCCATGCTTCCATTTCTTTCAAATCGGAAGCGGTGCCGTTTCCGGCAAATATCTTATTAAGCTTATGGAGCAGGAGGGTGTTGCCGGCGCGGCACGGCGTGCAGAACCCGCAGGATTCCTCCACGAAAAATTCCATGAAGTTGTGCACCACTTCAAGAATGTCGCGGTTCGGGCCGAACACGATGAACGAGCCGCCGGTGGCGAGATCTTCGTGGCCGAGGATGCGGTTGAAATCGGAGCTGTTAATCAGCGAACCGGACGGGCCTCCGACCTGAATGGCTTTGGCGCCCGTGCCCTCGCACATTTCAAGGATCTTCTGCATGGTGGTGCCAAATTCGACTTCATAGATGCCCGGTTTCTTGCAGTCGCCGGAAATGCTCAGCAGGCGGGTGCCGGCGGATTTCTCGGTACCGATCGCCTTGAACCATGCCGCGCCTTCTTTCATAATCCGGGCCACGGCGCAGTACGTTTCGACGTTGTTGACCGTCGTCGGGTAATCCATATAGCCTTTGGTGACGGGATACGGCGGCCGGTTGCGGGGCTCACCGCGCTTGCCCTCGGCGGATTCAATCAGCGCCGATTCTTCGCCGCATACATACGCACCCGCGCCCATTTGGATGCGGATATCAAAATTAAATCCGGATTGGCCGCCGGCGTTCTTGCCCAGCACGTTTTTCTTGCGCAGGTCTTCGAGTACGCTTTCGAGATAGTTTTTCAGATACATGTACTCCGCGCGCAGATAAAGAATGCCTTCTTCTGCGCCCACGGCGTAACCGGCCACCGCCATACCTTCAAACACAAGCTGCGGCTTTTCGGTCAGGATCACGCGATCTTTAAACGTGCCCGGTTCGCCTTCGTCGGCGTTGCAGACGACGTAATGCTTGGCGGCCTGCGATTTGCGGCAGAAATCCCATTTGAGGCCTGTGGGAAAGCCCGCGCCGCCGCGTCCGCGGAGATTGGAGTCTTTGATATCCTGGATCACGCCTTCCGGAGTCTTACCGAGAGCGGCTTTGAGACCGGCGCCTGTTTCAAAGGGAGCTAAAACCACCGCGCCGGCTTTGTGAATATTGTTGTGCACCATCGCTTTCACCAGCGGATGCTGGTTCTGTCCGTCGCCGTATGCCGTAACCATATCCTGAGCGGATTTGCCTGACCTGAGCCCGCTGATAATTTCCTTGGCTCTGGCGGGCGTCAGTTTAGTGAATACGACATCGTTAATGATTGCCGCCGGTTCCTGATCGTTCATGCCGATACAGGAGGTCGGAAACAGTCCGATGCTGCCGTCCGCGGTAATCTGCCCGAATGCGCATCCGGCCGCTTCCTCGAACGCTTTGGCGACTTCCGCACGACCGTTCATCTGCGCTGTTATGCTGTTGTTTAAATACACGGTGTTTTTACCCACCGGCTTTTTGGAAAAGAAGTGGTAAAAGGTTACCACTCCGTCCACATCCACGCGTGAGACGTTCATCTCCTTAGCAATCTGACCGATCGTTTCATCGGTAAGACATCCCAGCTGTTTCTGCACGTCACGGACGACATCCAGCAGCTTGGTCGCGTCTTTCTTGTAAGTACCGACAACATCTCGCACTACCGTTGCCATGTTGTTTGCCATAGATCCTCTTCAGTCAATAATGGGTGATAAATTAAAAAGTTAATTTGTTTTTGAGGTTTAGTCCTTTGTTAGGGTGGTAGAAATTAATTTGTGTGTAGCCTGAATTTATCAACTAACCCGGAAAAACGAAGAAATATATTTACTTTTTTAACAAAATTCAAATAATATCCTGAATAAAATAATTTTTTTTACTTTGATGATTGCTACAACCCCGGACGCTAAAACGGCAATAATTTACATACGTCTTCTTCGGAACCGGACAGCACCCTAAACGATACTTAATCCCGGCAAAAGAACCCATGTAAAACCCCGCGCGCTCCCAACCCCAGCGAACCGCATGATGACAAAAAAAACCCGGTCCCGAGAGCATCGGGGCCGGGCTTTATAATCGTTCAGGGTCTGATTACTTGATGAACATCATCTTGCAGGATTTGACAAAGTTACCCGCGGCGATACGGTAGATGTATACGCCGGTGGATACCGTCTGGCCAAAGTTATTACGGCCGTCCCAAACCACATGGTGGCGTCCGGCTTCATAACGACCGCTAGCCAAAGTACGAACCAGCTGGCCGTTGACGTTGTAAATGTTCAGCGTTACATCCGATTCTTTCGGCAGGGCGAAATTTATTGTCGTGGATGGATTGAACGGATTCGGATAATTCTGCTCGAGCGTGAAATCCTTCGGAAGGTCGCTGTCCATATCCTTCGTAAATTCCATACGAGCCCCGGAAACACCGGTTACAAGTATGTCATCGATATAAACGCCTTCAGACGTGGAAGAGCTGTTGGAGTAGAATACCCAACGGAATTTAAACGTGGTGCCTGCCGCGGCAGGAACGCTGAACGTCTTTTGCGCCCATGTTGTCCCGGTTCCATACCAGCGCCCGTTTGTAAACTCAACCCAACTGGTTCCATTATAGTACTGGAAGGAGCAATAATCATAACTATCATAGGTTTTATACCAGATCCAGAAACTGATTTGGACATTGGAATAACCGGTAATGTTCAGGCCGTTTTTGTATTCCATATAGGAATTCATATTATTGTCGTACGTCGTCCCCGTGCGGCCATTATCGGCGCACCAGGCGCTCCAGGTGCCTGAATGGACCCGTGCACTGGAAGAACTGCTCTTATCGCCCCAGTAATCCGAACCGCTGGTGCTGTTCTGATCGGCGGCAAGCCAATAAGTTCCGGGAACGGCGTTGCTTTCAAATCCTTCGCTTAGTAACGTAACGGTTGTACCTCCCGAACTGATCGTGAAATTGGCGTTGCTCACGTCATTGGTGGCTGACGCGGCGGCGTCGGATACGCGGACACGACAGGTTGTCGCGGGATTGTTCGGGACCGTCCAGGCATAGGTGCCGGTGTTCGCCGTGCTGGCAACAATGGTCGTCCATGTGCTGCCGCTATTTACGGAATATTCGATTTTAACATTCGCGATAGAGCCGGTAGATGTCCAGGTGATATTTTTGCTGGAGCCGACAGCCCAGTTTTCGCCGCCGTTCGGAGAAGTTACGGTAATACTGTTGGCCGCCGCGCCCGGGTAAGTTACATTCAGCGTGTACGCGCTGGTGGCTCCGCTGTAACCGTTTACTTTAATGTAGTACGTACCGGCCGGAGCGTTGGCATAACTGCCGGTTTCGGGATTGCTGGTCGTATAACCTTTGGCTTTTTCGACCAAACCGGCGTCATACAAATACCAATCCAAGTCCGCGCTGGTGCCGATCGCGAGGGAAATGCTGATCGTGCCGACGGAACCGGTTGTAAATGTGAAGTAATCGACATCAGTGGATGAACTGACCGCGCCTGTTACAGCCACGCCCGAACCGACCGGCCCGTTGGCGGTACCGCTGGTGTTATTGGATTCGCTCTCGGCGGTGATGTATCCCCCGCTGCTTGCGGATATCGTGAAGTTGGCGTTACTGATATCGTTGGTGGCCGCATTCGACGCATCGGATACGCGGACGCGGCAGGTCGTGGCCGGATTGTTCGGCACCGTCCAGCTGTAGGAGCCCGTGTTGCTGGTCGAGGCCACTATGGTTGTCCAGGTGCTGCCGCTGTTTACCGAATATTCTATCTTCACATTTGCAATGGTGCCGGTGGATGTCCAGGTGATGGTACGGGTCGTGTTCACCGTCCAGTTTTCGCCGCCGTTCGGTGCGGTAACGGTAATAGTCGGCGTGGTAGAACCGCTCACAAGACCGGAACGGGCGCCGTCTAAGGTCGCGTTCATGCGGGCGGACTGACCGGCGGAAAACATGTTCATGCAGGCGTCGTCGGTATAGTCCATATAATTCATGAACATATCCCCGTTGGGTCCGTTGGAGCAGCTGACGGTAGGGAAAGTGGGACAGCCGTAGTTTTCATCGGCCTGGTTCGGGGTATCGTCCACGTAATCGGTGCCGGTGCAGGCCGTGCCGTCGTCACCCCAAATGTGACGCAGGTTCAGGTAATGCCCGACTTCATGGGTCGCTGTGCGGCCTTTATTGAACGGAGCCGTCGCCGTACCGATATCGCCAAAATATTTATAACCGATAACCACGCCGTCGGTGGCCGAGGCGCCGCCCGGGAACTGGGCGTAACCGAGAACGCCGCCGCCAAGGTTGCAAACCCAGATATTCAGATAACTGGCCGGCTCGATCACGTCCGAACCGCCGCGGGATGTGTACTTGACATAGTCATTCGTACTCCAGGATGTTACCGTCGTCTGTTTGCGGATAATGCGGTCAAGTACGAACTGAATCTGCGTATTGGCGGCCAGTCCGCTGAACACCGAAGGCGTATTGCCGGCATCGGCATTGGCGCGGGCATAGTCTTCATTCAATATGCGAATCTGGGACTGCACTTGCGCATCGGAGATGTTTTCGGTCGAAGTATTGTATACGACATGGACGATTACCCTAATCGTTCTGACGGCTTCGGTGGGCGCCATCATCAGGCGATTTTTTGCCAGAAGCATCGTCTGCGCTTCCTGAGCTTCAAAATTGCGCTTGTAATCCGGGTCGGTGGCCATCAGGTGTTCATGCACCTGCATGGTGCCGCAGGAACGGATATAAACTTCCTCGTCCGCATCATGATTGTGGTTGTGAGCTTTTTCTGCCTGAGCCATGACTAAAGCTGAAGAAATAACCAAGAGAGCTAAAATCATCAACGCTTTAGCGAGTTTCGTAACGTGTGTCATTTTTTCTCCTTGTTCGGGTTAATATTAAAAAATGAAATGAAAACGCGAATAATACTCTTCAAAAATCATGCCTTAAAGTTAATTTGTTGTTATTATTTGTTTTATTTGTGTGAGCATTAGTTTACTTCATTATTGATTTATGTGCATCTATCCATACAAATTTAAAATCGTCTTTCATATAGCTAATATTTACAATATAATATTTTTGTGTAAATATTTATGCGCTGATTCTAAAACAGTGTGTGCAATACTTTACATAAGAACTCTGTTTTTCTTTAAAAGCATTGCCTTAAAAAAATTAAATCGATAAAAAAACTTGCGATATTTATTGCAATTTGATAAAATGTAATATATGGAAAACGTTGATTATTTTAATTCACACCAGAAGCCGGTTTTCCCGGATACGGCGGTATTATGAATCAAACAGCCAAAACGGAAATTTTTTCCATTGGTGAGATATTGTATGATATTTACCCTGACCGTTCGGTGATCGGTGGAGCGCCTTTCAACTTCATTTATCACATTCGCAAACTCACCGGCCAGGGCCGGTTGATATCGCAGATTGGAAACGACCGGCCGGGAAAGGATTTGGCGCGTTTTTTATCTGAGAACTCTATGAGCGGCCATTTCATCGCCACCGACGCGCGTCATCCGACCGGGACGGCACAAGTAGCTTTTGAAAAAGATAAAACGCCTGTCTTTACCATACCGGAGGAAGCGGCTTACGATTATATTGAAATCACCGACGCCGTTGAAGCCTGCGTAATTTCTAACGCTTATCTGTTATATTTTGGCACGCTGGCCCAGCGCAGTCCGGTTACGAGAAAAAGCATCGAACGGCTTTACGCGCTCAGAGTTAAATTACTTTTTGATGTGAACCTGAGGCAGAATTATTATTCGGAAGAAATTTTAAGCCGGTCGCTGAGCGCGGCGCATATCGTTAAGATGAATTTGGACGAACTGCGGGTAATCAATGATCTTTTTTTTCATATCCCGTTTGATTTATACGAATTGGCCGCCGATATCGTCCGGGTCTTTCGTTCGGAATTGGTTTGCGTCACGATGGGTTCGGAGGGCGCGGTACTGACCGACGGCGATTATTTTACCAGCTATCGGCATCCGCTGACCGATATTACCGATACGGTAGGGGCCGGCGACGGCCTGGCGGCCATTCTGGCGCTGGGCTATCAGCGGCAATGGGACTTGCAGACTCTCATTGAAAGAGCAAGCGAATTTGCGGCGGAAGTTTGTCGGTATCAGGGCGCGCTGTTACCGGATGCGGCCTATACTAAATTTCGTGGCTGGTTTGAGCCAATCTGAACAGCTGTACCTGCCGTAACGCCGATACCCTTCCCTGTTACAGAACGGTTTAACGGAGGCTAAAAGGTTTTTTCATTTCGATGATAAATCGTTCCCGGAACACAACGGATTTATTCAAAAAACTTCAGATTGGACAGAAAACTTTTAATCGCCGCATTGACCGCGCCGGGATTTTCCATCATGGCCAAATGGCCGGCGCCGTCGATTTCGTGGTAATGAATGAGCGGATTCAGATTTTTGGTTTCGCGGTATTCGTTCAGCGGCACCAGCATGTCATAGCGGCCGGCGATAAGCAGGATCGGGATTTCCAGAGTAGCCGCCAGACGGGTTTGGTCTTTGCGGCCGGCCATTGCGCGAAGGGCGCCAATCATTCCTTCGGCGGTGGCTTCCCGGAAAATCGTGTCTAATTCACGGCTGGCATCGGAATGATTTAAGTTGTCCGGCGCGAGGAGCTTTTCCTTCATGGCGGCGGTTACGGCGTCTTTTTCTCCTGACTGGATGCGCGCGATGGTATGCATGCGGTTCGCGCGGGTTTCCTCACTGTCGGCGATGACGCGCGAACATAGCAGCCCGAGTCCGCTCAGGCGATGCCGGTAGCGTTCCGCAAAGGCCAGCGCGATGTAACCGCCCATCGAATGGCCGAGGACGACGGCGGTCTGAATTTTGAGCCGGTCCATCAGCCGCGCGATAAGATCCGCGTAGGCCTCCATGGTATCCACGGCTTCGCCGGCGCTCTGCCCGAATCCGGGCAGGTCGGGCGCCAGCACCCGATGCGTGTCTTTGAAAATGAATTGGTGCCGCCATATCCGATGGTTCAGCGGATAGCCGTGTATCAGGATAACCGCCGGCCCTGAACCTTTATCAAAACAGAACATGGTTGACGGCCTCACTTAATACGCTTTGCCGATGATGACCTGCGTGGCCGTTTCCTTGCCGCTCATGACACAGACGCCCTTCTCACCGGTTTGCTCAAAAGGAATAACCCGTACGGTGGCCTTCATGGCTTCTTTGAGTTTGGCTTCATGTTCCGCGTCGCCGGCCCAGAAACATCGGGCAAAACCGCCGTCGGATTCCATGAGCGACCGGAGTTCGTCATAATTTTTAACCGGCAGGGTATGGTCGTCGCGGAATTTCTTAGCGCGGAGGAACAGGTTTTGCTGGATATCCGTAATGGTGTGCAGGACGCGCGTCGCCAGATGATCCAGTTTGACGGTTTCCTTGGAAGCCTTATCCATCTTATCGCGCCGGGCGATGACTGCCTGACCGGCAGCAACGTCCTTCGGACCGACCTCGATCCGCACGGGAACGCCCTGAAGCTCCCACTCGTTGAACTTCCAGCCCGGCCGGTACTGGTCGCGGTCATCCACATGTACCCGCACGCGCTGTTCGGAGAGTTCCTGCCGGATGCGGTTGGCGGCTTCCATCACGGCGGTTTTTTCAGAGTCGTCTTTGTAAATCGGCACCACGACGACCTGTCTGGGCGCTAATTTCGGAGGAAGGACAAGACCGGTATCGTCGCTGTGCGCCATAATCAGCGCGCCGATCAGCCGCGTGCTGACGCCCCAGCTGGTGGCCCAGACATACTGCAGTTCCTTGTTGGCATCCTGATATTTGACATCGAACGCTTTGGCAAAATTCTGTCCCAGATTATGCGAAGTACCGGCTTGCAGGGCTTTTTTATCCTGCATCATCGCTTCGATGCAGTATGTGTGCAGGGCGCCGGCGAATTTTTCGGAATCGGTTTTTTTACCGTGATAGACCGGCAGAGCCATAAATTCTTCGGCAAAACGCTTATACACATGAAGCATCTTTACGGTTTCCTCTTCCGCCTCTTCATAGGTGGCGTGGGCGGTATGCCCTTCCTGCCAGAGGAATTCCGTGGTGCGGAGAAACAGGCGCGTGCGCATTTCCCAGCGCACCACATTCGCCCACTGATTAATCAGGATCGGCAGGTCGCGGTAGGACTGAATCCACTTTTGATACATGCTCCAGATAACGGTCTCCGAAGTCGGACGCACATACAGTTTTTCTTCAAGTTCCTTGCCGCCGCCGTGCGTAACGACCGCGCATTCCGGAGCGAACCCCTCCACATGCTCTTTCTCCTTATTGATGAAACTTTCCGGGATGAAGAGCGGAAAGTACGCATTGATATGACCGGTCTCCTTGAACATGGCGTCCAGATTCTGCTGTATCAGTTCCCAGACCGCATAACCGTTCGGCCGGATTACCATGCAACCCTTGACGGGCGCATAATCCGCGAGCTGGGCCTGCAATACAATATCAATATACCATTGGGAATAGTCCTGTTCGCGTTTTGTAATACCCATACCTAATCTCTCTCAAAGTAAACGTAATAGGTTTCAACATTTAAAAAGCTTAATTTAATAATTATTTGATTTGTTACAAGTTTTATCCGATAAAAAATTCTTACACGTAACATTTTTAATTTAACTTTAAAATAAAAATGTCTATATTGAATGACCTGATTATTAAAAAAAATCTTATCCGGAAGCCATGAAAACCAATTCAATGATTCTTATCACACCGCTGTGCCTTTTAAACCTTTTTTTTCTGACCGTTCGGAATTACTCTCAGACCAGTGAGAATATGTTTGAAAAAGGGTTGAAAGCCTTTTTACAGAAGGATTACCGGAATGCCTTGCGAGATTTTAAAACGCTTATCCGGGAATATCCGGATGCTCCCCGCGCGGAATTCAGCCGCCTGCTACTGGTCAAGTCCTGTTACCAGCTCAAACGCTACCGTGAAATCGCGGCCGTAACGGCGGGGTATGAAACCGCCTCCGCCCCCGGTAACTGCCGGGATGAACTTCTTCTGATAAGAGCCAAATCGGCATTAGCCGAGGACCAGATGGCCGAAGGCGCCCGTATGCTTATCCATTTGCGGCGTACGGCCAAAGACCAATCGATACGACGGGAAGCGGATTCCGTGCTGGAAGTTCTCGCAGACCGTATCCTGACATTGCAGGAAATGCGTACCCTGTTAGCCACATTAAAAGAACCCGCCGACATACAATCCGCGGCTTTAATGACCGCGCAACGGATGGCTGTTAACCAACGTTATCGTCAGGCCGCGGCACTATGCCGTGAAATGCTGCAGGAGCGTCTTGACCACAAAACGGAAAAGAGTTTTAATTCGCTGCTTCATCGGATTCAGCCGCTTTCCGAAGGGCCGGTACGCATCGGCCTGATTGCTTCCCTGACAGGCGAGGACAGCGAAACGGGCACCGCCATTCGTATTGGCGCGGAATATGGCGCGTATCAATATAACCTCAAATATGAGCCCAAAATCGAACTGGTCATACTGGATGACCATTCGGACATCATCCAGAGCGTCCGGCATGCGCGCGCGCTGTGTCTCAGCGACGATATCAGCGTTATCATCGGGCCGGCGGACGGCCAGCGCATGGCCGCCGTCGCGGCCGAAGCCAATCATTACCGCATTCCGGTTATCGCGCCGGTTACTACGCTTGCCGGACTTACGGATATCGGTAATTTTATATACCAGGCCAACATCCCGCTTGATATTCAGTCTAAGATGCTGGCGGAGTATGCCTTCAGGCAGTTGAATCTGAAAACCTTTGCCGTGCTGGCGCCGTCGGACCCAAACGGTGAGCAATCCAGCGCTGCCTTCATCGCCCGCATCCGTCAGCTGGGCGGCCGTGTTCTGACGGTAGAACGTTATTACGAAGGCACCGAGGATTTCCGCGCTCAGCTCATCCGCATCCGTAAGATCGGGCTGTTAGACCTGGTTACCCGTTCGGTAAATTTCGACCCGCTTCACCCGATGTCCCGTAAAACCCTGGATTCGCTGTATTACCTTTATTATCCCTCCGATACCGACGATAAAGACGCTTTTGCCGTACCGATGGACCACATTCAGGGACTGTTCATGCCGATGTATTCCGAGGAACTTAAATACATTGCGCCCCAGCTGGCGTATTATAACATCCGCTCCCAGTGGCTGGGCAGTATGCAATGGAATTCCCTGAGCGACCTGAAAGCCCAGCAGAATTACCTGAACGGGGCGGTCTTTGTTGCGGATGCTTATTTCAACGCGGAGGATCCGCGTTATCGCGATTTTGCCGCCCAGTTCCGCCAGTGGACTGGACGGGAACCGGCTTTACCTATCCTCTGGGGTTACGACCCGATGGGCATGATCACCGAACTGGTGCGCACCGGATCGTTTGGCGCCGACGAAATTCAGGCCGAACTGCAGAACGGTTATGAGTGGAAAGGCCTGCGTCATACTATCCGGTTTAGCAAAGATAAACGGTACAACGACGCTCCGGTCATCCTTCAATTCTATGGCGGACAAATTAAAAAATTAAATTAACTATACGGGTAAAACTTATATGCGCAGAATGCGAGATTTTATAATTACCGTCGCCATGATGCTGTCCCTCATGCCTGTTGTACTGATGGCGCAAACGGACAGCGTGACGCTGTCGGAAATTATGTTTGACCCCGTCGGGGCGGACGAATACGATGAATTTATTGAAATTTATAATTACAGTAAAACTCAAATCTACAATTTATCCGGCTGGAAACTTTCCGACAGCACCGGCACGGATAACATCGTCGACGCCGGCGAGGGATTGCTGTTATATCCCGGACAATATGGCATCATTCTGGACGGCGATTATAATTCGGGCACCAACCCTTACAATACGTTGATTCCCGATACAGCGCGGATTTTAAAAATAGGGACCAGTGATTTCTGTAATGGCGGACTGCGTAATTCGCCTCCTGAACCCATTTATCTTATTAATGGCTCAGCCGATACGGTTGCCCGATATAAATACTCCGGCGGTTCACCTAACGGCAAGTCCGATGAAAAAATCATTATGGATAACAATAATGATGTCTCGAATTGGGCGCGCAGCCTTGTTGTTTACGGGACGCCTGGTTTTAAAAATTCCGTGAGTCCGGTTGTTAATGATTTATCCGTCAGCGGAAACCGACTGATTTTTAATCCGCCATCTCTCACGGAAGGCGACACCGTACGGATTACCGCAACGGTTAAGAATCCGGGATTGGAAACCATTACGAGATTTAAAATAAAATTTTACGACGACGCGAATCAGAACTACCTGCCGGATGCGGCGGAACTTTTTGACTCCACCGTTTATAACGGCACGCTTGCGTCCGGGGATTCGGTAGCGTCGTCAGTTACCACTGCTCCGCTGAGCGCCGGATGGCACCGGTTCATCGCCGTGATCGCGGACACCAGCGTCCTGCCTTCGCCGGATGAAAATTCAGGGAACAACCGCCGTCTGGATTCCGTACGGGTAACCTCAGCGATTCTGGCCGATTCCGTAACCATATCGGAAGTCATGTTCAAACCATTAAGCGGCACTACCATAGATGAATTTGTGGAGTTGTATAATTATGGCAGTGCGCCCGTTAATTTCACCGGCTGGAAAATCCGCGACAATGCGTCCACAGATGAGCTCGTGGACGCCGGTTTCGGCATGACGCTGGCGCCCGGTAAATTCGCCGTAATCTTCCCGCAGACGTATGATCCCGCAAGCGGCATTTACGCGGATCTCATCCCGCCCGACGCACTGATTATAAAAGTGGATGACTCGTCCATCGGCAACCAGCTGACCAACGAAGGCGATATGATTAAGATCATCAACCCGGACGGCGATACGGTCAGCGCGTATGTGTTTACTGCGCCCACATCGCATCCGGCGGGTTATTCGTACGAGAAGCGCCTGCTGACCGCCGATAATTCCGCATCCAACTGGGCGGTTACGCTGAACCTTAACGGAACGCCCGGATCGCTGAATTCCATCACGCCGGTGGATTTTGATCTGTCGGTTCCGTCACAGTATGTCTCCTTCACGCCGCCGTATCCGGAGCAGAACGCCCCTTTTACCATGAAGGCTATAATCAAAAACAGCGGCGGGCAGCCCAGCGGCTCGTTTTCGGTGATTATTCAACGCATCATCCAGAGTGATACGATTGTAAAATTGAATCAGAATTATTCCGGCCTGAATACCGGCGATTCGATGGCTGTGATAATTACCGACACGGCGCTTATTTCAGGCGATCAGAAGTATCGCATTCGCGTAATCTACGGGCAGGACCAGAAGCCGGACAACAACACGGCGCTTAAAACCCTTCTGATCGGCAAACCGAGGAACTGTGTGGTGATTAACGAGTTCATTTATATACCACTTTCCGATCTTTCTGACTGGGTCGAGCTCTATAACCGCAGTAACGATACGCTGGACCTTAACGGCTGGAAGTTTGCCGACGGCAGTATCCTGACGACGCCGGTGCAGCTAACCGCGGCGCCGTTTCCTCTGCTGCCCGGGGAATTTGTCGTGATCAGCGGCGATACGGACCAGATATCCGGCGATCCCATTAAAAAGATTAAAGTCGCCGGGTTTCCCAATCTCAATTCCTCATCGAGCGATAAAGCGGTGCTGTTCGACAGCGTCGGCGCGGTGATTGACAGCCTGAATTACAGCCCTTCGTGGGGCGGTAGCGACGGCATCTCGCTCGAACGCCGTCATCCCGACAGCAATGCCGTACTGGCCTCAAGCTGGGGCACCTGCACGGATCCGTCCGGCAGTACGCCGGGAAGACTGAACAGTCTTTTTACAGTCGCCTATGACCTGTCATTCGGCTCACAGGGCATAACTTTCGCGCCGCCGTTTCCGGCCCCGGGAGAATCGTTTACCGTGCAGGCCATCATTAAAAATCTCGGTACAATGACGAGCGGATCGTTTGCGGTCTCGCTCCGGCGCTTGCTTCCGGGCGATACGGTTCTATTACTGAATCAAAATTATTTGCCGCTGAATGCCGGCGATTCGCTGATTATCTCGCTGGCCGATACCGCACGGCTTTCCGGACTGCAGAAATACCGCGTAACCATCGATTATCCGGGCGACATGAAACCGTCGAACAATACGCTCACAAAAACTTTGTTTACCGGTACACGGCGATACAGCGCCGTAATTAATGAAATCAAATATTATGAGTCGGCGGGCGACTGGATCGAAATCTATAATCGGAGCGGCGATACGCTCGATCTGAAGAAATGGAAACTGGCCGATGAGGTGGATTTCAAATCGCCCAAGACGATCACCGCGTCCACTTTTATTTTATTGCCGGGTGATTATGTCGTTGTCAGTTCCGATACGGCTCAGTTTGCGGGTTTGCCATTTAAGAAAATCAAAATGTCGCTATCCAGCTTTAACCAGACCGGGGATATGGCGGTGCTGTTCGACAGTCTCGGCGCGGTGGTGGACAGTGTGTTCTATGACGACAACTGGGGGGGCAATGCCGCGGGCAAATCACTCGAGCGTATCCGCAGCGGTTCCGGATCCAATGATCCCGCCAATTGGGGCACCAGCGTGGATCCGTCCGGCAGCACGCCGGGCGTCATCAACAGCCTGACACCGATGAATAAGGACTTGTCCGTTGCCGCGGCCGGCATCACCGCGGAACCCGCATTCCCGTTAGCCGGCGACTCCGTCCGGTTTAACATCGTCATGAGGAACAGCGGATCGCAGACCGTCTCCGATACATTTTATCTCAGAACCTATTACGACGCCAACCGCAACGGGCTCCCGGATCAAGAGGAATTGCTGGACGACGCCGTTGGCGATTATCTGACGCCGGGCGACTCCCTGGTCAGGACGTTTACGTGGCCGGTACCGGCCTCGGCGATCGCTTACGGGTTTTTAAAAGAATCCGCCGCCGCACAGGATTCTCTGACGATCATCGCCGTTATCGGATATCCGGATGATGAGCGCCCGCAAAACAACACGGCAATCCGTTCGTTCCGGCTGGGCACACGCCCGCAAACCGTGGTTGTTAATGAGATACTGTATTACCCCGATACGAATCAGGTGGAATTTGCCGAACTCTATAACCGCAGCGACGAAGCGGTTAACCTGAAAAACTGGAAGATAGGCGATGCGACGTCCTCTAAAACGATCACGGCATCCGACCACTGGCTGCCGCCCGGCGGATACCGCGCTCTCACGGCCGATACGTCCGTTTACCGGAAGTTTTCCGGACTGCCTGACAGCCTGATTCTTATAATACCTTCGATGCCCAGCCTGCACAACGAAAAAGATGCCGTGTATATCAAAGACCCGAACGGCATGATGGTCGATTCGGTATATTATTACAACACATGGGGCGGGCGCCGCGGCGTGAGCCTCGAGCGCATTGACGCCAACCGTTATTCCAACGATCCCGGCAACTGGAGCAGTTCGGCGTCTGCCGGCGGCTGCAGTCCCGGCATGATCAACGGCGTCCTGCTGGCCCGGCCTTATCCAAGGCACGCTTTGATTATCAACGAGATCATGTACAGCCCGTTTACCAACGAGCCGGAATACATTGAGTTTTACAATCGTACCGATTCGACATGGAACATCAGCAACTGGAGCATTCAGGTCGGCACGACGAAAGTGATCCTCACCACAAACAGCCTGCTGGTGCCGCCGGACGGATATCTGGTGGTTTCTGAAAATAAAACCCTTTCCGATCGGTTTACCCCGCCTCCGACGCTGTTGGTGCAGTTGTCCAATATGCCGTCGCTGTCCAACTCCGGCGCGATGATTGTGATACGCGATATGGTTGGCACTTCCATTGACAGCGTGTATTATGATCCGGCATGGGGCGGCGGGACCGGCATTGCTCTCGAACGCATCCGACCGGACGAGGAAACCACGATTCCGTCCAACTGGGGATCCTGCGTATTTACCGAAGGCGGCACGCCGGGATACCGGAACAGCCTCTATCACGGACAGGACCGCAAGAAAATCCGCCTTACCGCCGATCCCAATCCGTTCTTCACCGACCGGAACGAGAAAACGCGCCTCATCATCGAACTGCCCGTACCGCAGGCCCGGCTGACGCTGAAAATCTATGACCATCAGGGACGCCTGATCCATACCCTGCTCAATAATGCTCCAAGCGGCAGTTACCGCGAGGTTATCTGGGACGGCAAAGACAGCAAAGGCCGATGGGCGCGCATCGGCATCTATGTCATATATCTGGAAGCCCTGTACGAAACTTCCAAATATCATGAAAGCGTCAAAAAAACGGTGGTGCTTGGACGAAAACTTTGAGCCCCTGCCGAAATACATATACGGCGCAGATAATCATAAATCCCGGCATTTGAAGCGTGTTTAAAACGATTCAACATTATAAACATCGATAATTTTAACGAAGATAAAGTGATCACAGCGATCACATATAACACAGAGGTCTTATTGATAAAGCATCAATAATATTTCTGTCTTTTTGAACTCTCTTTGATAGAGCGCTCATTACCCCTTCTGCCGGTTTAGAATTGAATACCCGGAATAACAAAATGCGGCTCATTCAGTTTGCCAATCCATCCGCTTTCGGTCTTTTTTTGATTTTTATGACGTCCGCAGATCTGGTAAGTCAGATAACTATCAGCGGCGTTAACGACGACAGCGCGCGTAAAACTCTTATATTAAACCGATAATGTAATATTACATAAATCGAGGATAAAATTATTGGGTTTTTGGAAACCAGAAAACAGCTTCCAGAATGCAATTTTTCTTTCTTTCATGGTATGACATGCTCGGTTATGCGTTA